>Ga0209536_100001288_pt1 | contig 41611 bp, 47 predicted proteins | sample DeeMarSeWOR28_12_FD_187461 | JGI IMG/M metagenome (GOLD analysis project Ga0209536, IMG submission 187461) | Marine sediment microbial communities from White Oak River estuary, North Carolina - WOR-2-8_12 (SPAdes) (version 2) | ecosystem: Environmental > Aquatic > Marine > Intertidal zone >...
AAAACCGTTGATGAAATCCACCGGGAGCTTGGTCTCCTGATGTGGGATGCCTGCGGCATGGCAAGAAACGAGGAAGGACTGCAGAAGGCTTTGGCCAGAATCCCTGCCATCAGGGAAGAATTCTGGCAAAACGTTGCTATTCCCGGCAGCGGCCAGGAACTCAACCAGTCACTGGAACGTGCCGGCAGGGTTGCCGATTTCCTGGAATTTGCTGAATTGATGGTTATTGACGCGCTCGCCAGAAAAGAATCCTGCGGCTGTCATTTCCGCGAAGAGAGTCAAACCGAAGAAAATGAAGCCAAACGCGACGATGAAAACTATGCCTTTGTCTCGGTCTGGGAATATTCCGGGGACAACACTCCGGAATTTCACAAGGAACCCCTGGCCTTTGAAAATGTGCAGCCATCGCAGAGGAGTTACAAGTGAGCAACATACATCTGACCCTGAAGATCTGGCGCCAGAATGGACCTGATGATCCAGGCCGATTTCAGATTTATGCCAGTGGCCCCATTTCCACAGACATGTCCTTCCTGGAAATGCTCGATGTTCTCAACGAGCGCTTGACAAGGGAAGGCCAGGAACCGGTTGCCTTTGACCATGACTGCCGCGAAGGGATTTGCGGCATGTGCGGCGCCGTGGTCAATGGACATCCTCACGGCCCTGAAAAGGAAACCACTCTGTGCCAGCTGCATATGCGGCATTTTAAAGATGGCGACACGCTGGTGATTGAACCATTCCGTTCCCGGGCCTTCCGTATTGAAAAAGACCTGGTGGTCGACAGAAGCGGTCTGGATAAAATGATCACTGCCGGTGGTTTTGTATCTGTTAACACAGGCGGCGCCCCCGATGCCAACGCCATACCCATTCCCCAGAAGAATGCTGAGGAAGCCATGGATGCTGCCGCCTGTATCGGCTGCGGTGCCTGCGTGGCAGCCTGCCCCAATGCCTCGGCCATGCTCTTTGTTGCCGCCAAGGTCTCCCACCTTTCCCTCCTGCCCCAGGGCCATCCGGAACGAGCCCGCAGGGCCCTTGACATGGTCAGGGAAATGGATAGACTGGGCTTTGGCAACTGCTCCAATGAGCGTGAATGCGAAGCAGCGTGCCCCAAGGGTATTTCCATCCGTAACATCGCCAGGCTGAACCGGGAATTCTTAAAAGCGGCCATCTTCTCGGATGAGGATTAGAGGTGGGTGCGCCTTCTGTCCTGACTTCCCTACTCCCTGTTTTTGTTATCATCATCTGCGGCTACGGCTTTAAAAGAAGCGGCTTCCCGGGTGATGACTTCTGGCCAGGCACCGAACGCATGGTCTATTACTTTCTCTACCCGGCCCTTCTTTTTTCCAGCAGTGCCGGTGCCTCCTGGGAGTTCTTCAGTGTCGCTGCCATGGTCTGGGCAATCCTTGGCGCCATGTTTGTCATGAGCGGCCTCCTGCTGCTTCTCCGGCCTAAACTGACAAGCAACGATGCCTCTTTTACCTCTATTTTCCAGGGTTCTCTGCGTTTTACCTCCTATATCGGCTTTGCCGCCGCCTTTTCCCTTTTCGGCAACGAAGGCCTATACCTGGCTGCCGTGTTTATCACTGTCATGATCCCTGTGGTCAATATCCTCTGTGTCATGGTCCTGGTCAAGTACGGTGGCCAGAAAGGCGGCTGGTCCTGGATTTTCACCACTGTGATTAAAAATCCTCTCATCCTTGCCTGTCTTGCCGGCATGGCATTCAATCTTCTCGGTCTGCAGCTTCCTAAGATGGCGGAAAATCTGACGAATATCCTCGGCCGGGGTTCACTGCCGCTGGGCTTACTTGCTGTGGGAGCTTCCCTGCAAATTAACTCCATTAAAAAAGCGGGCAATGCGTTAATCTACGCCTGTATCCTGAAGCTGATCCTTATGCCGCTTCTCATGTGGCTCAGCTGTACGCTTTTGCACGTTGACAGACTTTCCACTGCGGTTGCCGTGCTTTTTGCCGCGCTGCCCGGTTCACCCCTGTCCTATATTCTGGCAAAACAGCTGGGCGGTGACACCGGTCTCATGTCTTCCATCATCACCGTGCAGACTGGAATATCAATGGTCAGCCTGCCTGTTGTTATTGCCCTGGTTACCTGATCCTGGATCCTTGGAGGGAAATTATGCTGCCAGAGAAACAGAAAGACCCCCTATCGCTGGCTGCCCTCATCGGGGCCAATCTCATCCCCTTTATCGGGATATTTTTCTTTCACTGGGATGTCAAGTTCATCGTCCTACTCTACTGGATTGAGAACCTTATTGTTGCTTTCTACAACGTACTGAAAATGGCATTTCTGAAAACAGACCATGCCACCGGTAATGTTGGGAAACTCTTTCTCATCCCCTTTTTCTGCATCCATTATGGAGGATTCTGCGCTGTGCACGGATTTTTCCTTATCCATTTTTTCAGGATCGGCACACCCACATCGCCGTTCGGCAGCTCCAATGAATGGTGGGGGCCCCTGATTTTTATCCAGATCCTCTATTCGGTAATTGTGAGGATATGGGCCAGCAAGCCGCCGGAGATGATCTGGGCCGTGATCGGGCTGACACTGAGCCATGGTGTTTCGTTCGTGGAAAATTATATCCTGGGACAGGAGTATAAAACCAGCAGCATGAAAAAACTGATGCACAAACCATATCAGCGGATCATCGTCATGCATATTGCCATCCTGGCAGGTGGTATTTTTGTCATGAAACTTGACTCCCCCCTGCCTCTCATGATTATACTGGTGCTGTTGAAAATTTTATTTGACCTCCACCTGCATACCAAATCCCACAGGGAAAAACCGGAGAAAACAAAGGCCAGGGATGACGGCCAGAGTTTCGGGAAAATCGGAATTTCAGACTAAAAGAAAAACTACCTGCAGTACCTAAGGCTTTTTTTTCTTTAGAATGGCAAATGGTGAAGATGTAATATCCTTCCCGCAGTCACAGGCCTCCTCGTTGAGATTGGCGCCGCACCTGGAGCATAAGCCTTTGCATGATTCAAGGCACAGATGTTTTTCAGGGATCATGAGAAAAACCTGCTGGCACAATATCTCAAATATATCCACCACCGGTTCCTCAAGGTAGATCATATCCATTTCGGCAGGACTTATCTCATGCTCTGCCGTCTCCGGCCTGCTGCCGGCCGTATATTCAAGGTCAAGCTTGAAACTGCTGTCCAGGTCCATGGTATAGTTTTCCAAGCAGCGGTCACAGTCAAATGCAAGCGTTGTCTTTATCTCGCCTTCAAGCAGCACCCTGTCCAAGCCGCTTCGCTTCAAAACAACTCTTGCCAGGACAGGTCCGGCCCGCTGCAGCTCATGGTCCGGGAACCAGGATTCATCCTTTATCTCATAACGCAGTCCCTCTTCAGGGATCTCACCAAATCGCACCTTCATGACAGCACCATTTGTCAAGGGTTGAATTTTGTCAGGCATATGTCCCTTTTCAGGGGATCTCCTGCAGCCACTGGTCAACAGCGTTTCCCAGAAGGGTATAAAATTTTTCCGAACCACCAAGCCCGGTCCGGCCGAACGTATAATTTATCTCCAGAAAAACCGGCTCTCCTTCTCCTGGAGGGAAAACCAGGTCAAAAGCTGCCAGGTTGATGCCAGATCTACGACAGAATCGTCTTACATTTTCTCTGCCCACTGCCTGCAGTTCCTTGTCTGATTCAGCATCGATCTCACCTCCCCGGGCAACATTGTGTAAAAAAGACTGGGCCCGGCGCCAATAGCTTACAATCTGGTTACCGATGACAACTACCCTGAGATCCCTTTCCAGGAGCGGAATATACTCCTGAATGACAAAACCGCTGCTGCCATGCAACTCCAATTGCAGCAGAATCTGCAGTTTTGCATCAAGATCCTCGCCATTTTCAACCAGCCAGACCTGTTTCCCTTCGCCACCGTGTGCTCCCTTCAGGACAAAAGGATACGGGGGCAGTTCCGGGACCCTGTGGTTCATGTCAGGATGCTCGCCGAGCAGGGTTTCCACTTTAGGAAAGACCAGGGTGTGCGGGTGTTTGACGCCGTATGCCCAGAAGGCAAGGGTGTCGCCCATTTTGCCCTCCCACTGAAAGCGCAGGTCATAATTGGGGAAGACATTCGGGCATATTTTGGTGCACAGGCGGTAAAGTTCCTTTTCCACTGTCTGCGGCAGTATAACGGCAGAGGCCTTTTGTATAGCGCAGAAAAGATCCCAGTCCCAGACACCCCGGTCCCAATAAAAGGCATCACCGCCTATCACAGGGTGCATTGACAAAACATTCTTTCCCGGCCTCACAGGCCAAACTCTCTTTTCGGTTTCCACTTTCAGCATGTTCATGCAGTACAAAACATATGCCTACAATTATAACTCAGAATTCTTTGAACACCTTGGCCAGGGAATCCCCTGCCACATGAATTGTAAACTCATTAAAATACCCGAACGGGGTAACCATGACCTGAAAGGCCGTTCTTGCAAGCCGTTCCGTAACCTCTTCTAGAATTTCTTTGGAAAAAACGGGATCCGCCTTGCTTCCGGACAGGTGATTGAAAGAGTGCAACACCACATTTCTCGTAGCAAATTTTCCGCACAGCCATTTGACATTCTTGACAAACTTCTGCACAACCTTGCTTCTTTTTTCCGCGTCTTCTGCCTCAACATGAAAGAAAATAACTGCAGCATCAGCAACACTTTCCTTTTTGTATACATCCGCAATCCCAGGCAGGCTTTTCGCAGCAGTTTCATAAGAAAACGAATGGGCATAAAAAAGGAGGAGTTTCATGATTATGCACCAGGCATGGCATGCCGGCAAGAGTTTTACAGTTTCTGCAGCTCAGCGATTATAGTCACCGGATCCAGACGCGAGGTGTAATCAGCAGCAACAAAGGCATATGAAATTATAGCGTTTTGCTCTACCACATAGGTTGCCGGAATGGGCAGTTCAAAACTTTGATCCCCGTTGGCTGCCACCAGTTCTATACCGAAATTCCGATAAATCTCCTGCATTGTATGCGAAAGCTTGAAAACAAGCCCGAAATCCCTGGCGGTCTTGTTGCCGACATCGCTTAGCACCTCAAACTCCAGGGCAAGTTTTTCGGCTGTGGACAGGGAATTATCTGGCAATTGGGGCGATATGCTCACCAGTTCAGCCCCCAGGGATCTAATCTCAGGCAATGACTGCTGCAAGGACCGCAGCTCAAGATTACAGAACGGTCACCAGACGCCGCGGTAGAAACTCAAGACCATGGGACCTTTGGCCAGTATGTCCCCGGAGGAAATCATTTTCCCCAAAACATTGGGCAGGATAAAAGAGGGCATTTTGTCACCGGCCTGGCAGCTTGTTTTTTCAATTCCCGACTGGACCAGGCCCTGCACAAACTGACCGATCTGCACCAGGATTTCACGGGGTATTTCGCGGCCCAGCTGCTGTTTCAAATCATTCAGTTGTTCTGTTAATCCCAAAGCATTCCTCACAAATTATCATGTCACCCTGTTTCTGATAGCTTTTCGCTTCGATTAAATACTTATCAAATTTTGTTCTTGCGGGTAATATACTAAATGAGGTTTGGCCTTTATGGTATGAAAAACTTACACGATGCCAAACTATTTTCAGGCCGACAACCATGAGAACTAATAATAACAGCAGATTATTGGCAGGCTTTTTGCATATTTCATACACAGTTGAAGCTCCCTGCAACTGGCTGCGGGAATCTTCTGATGACCTCTTCCTGAGACATTTCAGGAGCCCGGAAAATTAATTATGGTATAACACCTATGCAAATGGTCTGGATCATGACAATGCTTGTTTTCACTGTTGCCTTTTTTCTTGTTTTTTTTGCCGTCTATTTTTTCAGACCCAGAAACAAGGATAAAATTATCCCAAATACCCTCGAAAGAGATCTTCTCGATCCCGAAGAAATCCCACTTCCCCATCGGGCCGAACCTCATTGGCCGGCCATCATAGAAACAGCGTCCGGGAAAACGGCTCAGGCCAGCATTGTAAGTGTAACCCATGGCAGTGCCTTCCTGAAAAGTACTACGGAACTGCCAATTGGTGAAAAATTTCAGGTCACTGTTACCCTGCCGGACCACTCTTCCCTGCAGCTAAGGGCTGAGGTCACCTGGTCCAATATGCATCTGCCGGCAGACAAGGTGGTGAACCGTGGCATGGGTATCCGTTTCATCGAGACCGGAGAGGATGCTGTCTGCCTCATCAATGACACCATCAAGCATCAACCAGCTGCACTTAATATAGCTGTAAATGCTGCCAGAGAATGAAACTGTGATGTTTTCTCAGCCCGGAGGCCACGTAAATGCACGTCCGGCCAGAAGGTGAAAGTGCAGGTGAAAGATTTCCTGGCCGGCAGCAGCACCGTTATTGAGCACCAGCCGAAAACCATGAGCAACGCCCTCTCTGGCAGCAACTTTATTCGCCGCCAGTATAAGGTGCCCCAAAAGCCCCTGGTCTGCTTCGTCTGCATCATTTAATTGCGGCATGGCTTTTTTGGGAATGATGAGAATATGGACCGGAGCCTGCGGATTGATGTCCCTGAATGCAAGGACTAGATCATCCTCGTAGACAATATCTGCTGGAATTTCCTTGTTGATAATCTTTGTAAAAATTGTTTCAGACATGTCGTCCTATCCTCCTTTTTGTATTTATCAACCCATTTCCAAAATATATATAATGCCAAGACATTGCAAGCCATCATCAAAGCCAGGCACTATTTCCTGATCTGTATACCGGCCTCCAGGGTACTTTTCATGCTGGAAATTGCCCAGCCCACCGAAAATCTGCTGTCTCTGGCAATTCCCCCTATAATGTATTGGTATTTGACCCGCCAACCTTCTTTCATGTACAATATCAATTTTATGTAAAAATTCCTTTCAAACTGCACAATCATTCATTCGAACATTTTCAGGAGAAGCTATGAATACATTATTTGACCAGACAACTATTAACGGCATGACCCTGCAAAACCGCCTAGCCCGCTCGGCTACATGGGAAGGCATGTGCACTGATGACGGCAAACCCCTGTCTAAACTCATCGCCTGTTATCGTGATCTGGCCCGTGGCCGGGTTGGTCTCATCATAACCGGTTACACCTTTGTGAGTCCTGAAGGCAAGCAACTGCCGGGCAAAATGGGCATTCACACCGATGATTTTGCGGATGTCATGAAAGATATGACCAGGACTGTACACGCTGAAGGAGGCAAAATATGTATCCAGCTTGTCCATGCTGGCGGACAGACTGATACCAACAATGCAGGCCGGCAGCCTCTCGCCCCATCTGCTGTAAAAATTGATCAGTATCCTGAAATACCGGCTGAAATGACCACGGAGGATATCAGCAGGATAATAACAGCCTTTGGAGACGGGGCCCGCCGCGCCAAAGACTGGGGTTTTGATGCGGTCCAACTCCATGGGGCCCATGGCTATCTGATCAACCAGTTTCTATCGCCACTGGCCAACAGGAGGCAGGATGCCTATGGTGGTTCCATTGAAAACAGGTGCCGCTTTCTCCTGGAAACATACCGGGCTGTCCGCTCTGCAGTTGGGCCAGACTTCCCGGTCATGGTTAAACTGAACGGTTCGGACAATCTTGCAGGCGGTCTCAGCGCCGAAGATGGGCTTTATGCCGCAAAAGCCCTTGACACGGAAGGCATTGACTGCATAGAAGTAAGCGGCGGCACGCCTGCATCCGGGGACAAGAGCCCTGCCAGGATGAAAATAGACTCCCCTGACAAAGAGGCCTATAATCTTTCCCTTGCCGGACATATCCGCACTGCAGTCACCTGTCCCATCATGGTTGTGGGCGGCTTCAGAAGCTTTGCGGTTGCTGAAAAAACCATCCAGGAATCGGCAGATTACGTTTCCATGGCACGTCCCTTTATCCGGGAACCAGCGCTGGCAAAGCGGTGGCAGGAAGGTGATAGATCTGTTGCCCGCTGCATTTCCTGCAACAGCTGTTTTAAGCCGGGCCTGAAGGAGGGCGGCATATATTGTGTGGTCGAGAAAAAGGAGCAGGCAAAAAAGTAGGAATTTACTGTTAACATTATCCGGCCCTCCCCTGCCTTATCAGGCAGGGGAGGGCCTTTGTCCTAGAAGGAATACTGCAGCCCAAGGATCCAGGTGAAATCATCCTTTTTCAGGTCTGGACCCGGATTGGAATTGCGCTCCCAGATATTACTCAGCTTGAAAGCCCAGCTGGCCCCGATGTCAGTGACAAGGGCCGCCTCGTTGCGCAGGGTGTACTCGCCTGTATCATCCAGATTGGGATAGATGACAAACTGATCTGCAAAGACGACCCTGTCAAAGAGCTTGTAGAGGAAGTTAACCGCAAACCGTGCCGAGAACCAGTCGGTGTCTTCTGCAAGGTCTCTGTCCTCAGAGGTATATGAGATACCGGCTTCCAGGCCCAGGGCTCGGGCTTCCTCATCCCATACCTGGTAGCCGAAACCAGGACCAACCGATGTGCGGAAATTGATATCCTTGAATTCGTCAGAAAGCATATCGATATTGAGGTACAGGTACCATTTCGGATTCAGAAAATAATCATACTTCAACTGACCGTATGTGTTTTCAGCCGTGCGTTCACCGTTGTCCTCTGTCTTGTTGTAAAGAATATTTATCAGAAAACGGTCATTCGCGGATCTGCGCACAGCTAGGGCGCCGGCAGAAATGTTCATGGTATCAGTATTACCATCCTGCAGATTTCCGCCCAGGGTAATATTGCCCTTCCAGGTAACAGGCTTCTTTGGCACCGGGTTGAGGGCTGCTATATTGTCAAATGCCACATTCACGGCCTCCCTGCCCGGTCCTGCCTCAACCGCCACCTGCCTGTTGCTGTCGGAGGTTATTTTCCCTTTGAGCACCTCGCCGTCGCTTAAATGGAGTTCCACCGGCTCAGTACTTCTCATCTGCAGTACTGCTTCAAATTTCAGCTTGATAGGCTCAGAATACTCGGTTTCCAGCGTGAGAATCCCCTCCCTGACTTCGCGAATCTTTCCGCTCAACCTGTCGCCGTTCGTGAGCATTACCTCGTCAGCCAAGGCATAGCCGCTGCAAAGAAACACCAGCAGAACAGCCAGGCATATCTGCCGTAATGGTGCATATCCCCGCATTTCCATTACATCTCTCCTCCCGTGTCTTGGTTTTAGGTATATTGCCCAATTGCTATAACTAATTAATCGAACAGCATAATACCTTAAGGCTGTTTTCTGCAAGAAAGCGTAATAGAAAAATAAAAACCGCAGGTGGCGTTCCTGCCACCTGCGGTAGGAGAGAGGAGATATGACAACCTGGTTACAGGTTAATCACTTTCAGCCCGGTAACGACCGTTAGCGGACAAAGCGGATGAGCATGGATGTTGCCACCCAGACAAGCCATAGAGAAATAGCGCCTATGAGGGCACTGTTGCAGATATCGGCCATTTTAATTTGCGTAACGCGTTCTTTTGCGAGTTCATGTATTCTGTCTTCATTCATAGAAATACCCTTAATTCATAAAAGAAAATTCGACTCGGCAGGATTCAACCCTTCATTTACCCAAAGTCAGTTTATAAATACTTACCTCATAAATTTTACAGATATTCCTTGCAACCCTGGTAGAAACTCCCAAGCATGTGAGCCTGCAGTAGATATGCAGCGGATTCAACAGGTGCCGGAACCTTTCTGGTAATGGTATGTTGTGTGTTTTGTCCATAATGGGAAGAATGGCCCTGATTGTATAATTTTATTGATCGAACCATAGCTGTCAATAATACTAATGCAAAAATTACGCCGTAACGAAGAAAACTGAAAAATTGTCATTATATTAATATGTTGCAGAATATCATTGGTTCCTATGCCGGTGAAAAAGCCTTTTACAAGTTAGGGATATGACCAAATGATGATGCTGAAATGACCAAAAATGTCACTATCCTTAAGAAAGTGCCGTGTCTCCCATGCATTCCCGGTCATATTGCATGCACTGACTGCGTTACACTATGACAGGGTACATTGCCATATTTTTTCTGTAGGCGAATCCATCCAAGCGGCAGGGGGTCTTCAGCCCCTGGAAGACACGTGCAGAAAATTACAGCTCTGCAGGCATGGTCAAATCTGTAGCCATGGGGGTAAAGGAGTATCCAGGGCGTAAACCAGCAGCCGGAAAAATTCCGCCTCTTTCATGGTAATCTGTTTGTCATGGACAAGGGATTGGAAAAAGGCTGTAATAAGTGACTGTTTTACCTTTGGGCTTAGCTGGGCCAAACGGTTTAAAACAGCAGGGAGCCTGATACCTGTGCATTCCTTTTTATTGAGGTAATGAAATTCTGCTGAAGGTTGGTTAAAAGTTGCCACAGCACCTGCAAAAGCCTCAGCCGCCTCCCCTTGATCATGCCCGATGTTTGCCAGCAGCGAAAGGACAGCTGATATTTCATCCGCCACTTCGCGAATGGAACCGATTACCTTTACAGAGGGCTGCGCGCTGACAAAATTCTTCTCCAGACGTCTGACAACAACATGTTCCAGGACAAACTCAAACAAACTGGTCCTGCCGTCAATCCGGACGAGGCTGCTGGTATTTTCTTCAAATTTGCGGAACTGCTCCAGAGACATGGAACGCAAGGAGGGCATTGACAAATCCATGAGCGGCAGACGCGCATCTTCTTCCAGGGCCAGCATGAACGGCATAATTTTATCAGTTGCCGCAAAGACCTTCTGGCCGGCAGAGGATTGAAGCTGTTCTACCTGCCTCCCACGGACCTCTTCATCCTTATCAAGTAACAGCCCATATATAACAGCACAGGCGCCAAAGGGATCGCGCGCTGCTTCACGGATCTCCGACGGCAGGGATGCAAGCAACCTGCGGGCAGACTCCATATGTTCCCGCACCGGGGTGCCGATATCCCGGGTAATATTCCTGGGATCAGCGGCCAGAAAAGCCAGTGCCACAACTGCTGCTGCCCCCCCGGGAACTTTATCCAGGGACTGTTTCTCTTCTGTCTCAAACGTGTCTGGGATCGGGACTTTCTTCTGCTCCGGGACAACCTTCGGGAAAGTACCGTCAAACGCCGGATCCAACCGCACTATGCGCGCAACAAGGGGGGGATGGGTTGAAAATGCGCCCAGCCAGCTGCTTTTCAGACCGTTACTGAAAAACATATGGCTTATTTCCTCGGCCCTGTTGTGTTCTACCAAAGAACCTGAAGCCAGTCCGCCGATTTTTTTCAGTGCTCCTGCCAAGCCGAGCGGATTGCGGGTAAACTGCACAGCCGATGCATCGGCAAGGTATTCACGCTGCCGAGAAACTCGGCTTTTTATGAGCTTGCCGAAAAGGACGCCGATAGAGCCAAGAATGAGAAGAACCAAACCAAATAAAACTGCCCCGCCGCTGTTCTTGCTGTTCCGGCTTCGACTGGACCCGCGCAGGATAGATCTGCCTATCAGAGCGATCAGTAGAATCCCGTGCAGAAACCCGACAAGTTTGAGATCAAGCCACATATCACCATTTAAAATATGGCTGAACTCATGGGCCACAACTCCCTGGAGCTCTTCACGGTTGAGCGTCTCAAGTGCTCCCCTGGTAATGCCTATCACAGCATCATCCGGTGTAAATCCTGCGGCAAAGGCATTAATGCCCTTTTCCTTTTCCATGAGATATACAGGGGGGACCGGCACACCTGAAGCGATGGCCATTTCCTCGACAATATTCAACAATCGTTTTTCAAGAAAATCTTTACTGCCCGCAGGGATCAGCCTGCCGCCGAGCATTTCCGCGACGCGGGCTCCTCCTGCCCGCAATACTGCTATTTTATAGAGAGAGCCGCTTATGACAACAAGAAGGGTGATACATACGACCGAGACAAACAGGTCCGGGTCCCAGAAGCGGCCGGGATCAAAAGGGATTGTCCTGCTCCGCTGGTAAAGAAAGATAAACACCAGCGCCGCATAGATGGCAACAATGATAAGGATGACAGCCAGGACGAAATACAGAAGCAGCAGGCTGGTTTTCCTGCGCGCATCATCTTGGCTGGCAAAGAAATCCATGGAATACGAGAGAGAGCCTACCCCAATTAAAAGGACACCTTAGGGGCTTCTCTTTCCACCTCAACCTTTATTTCAAAAAGCTGCGCCTCATGAAAGGCAAACATATTGGCGACGATATTGTTGGGAAATATCTCCCTGGCAGTATTATAGGCCATAACAGCATCATTGAATGCCTGGCGGGCAAAAGACACCTTGTTTTCCGTGGCAGTCAGTTCTTCGCTGAGCTGCATCATATTCTGATTGGCCTTTAAATCAGGATATGCCTCAACCAGGGCAAACAGGCGCCCGAGAGTACCGCTTAAAGCACTCTCCGCCCCCATCAAAACCTGCATGGCCTCAGTGTTTCCAGGATCTGCAGACGCCTTTTCCATGGCGGTGGAAGCCTGGTTCCTGGCCTTGATTACAGCCTCCAGGACCTCACGCTCATGCTTCAGATACCCTTTCGCAGTTTCAACCAGGTTTGGAATTAGGTCATACCGGCGCTTAAGCTGTACGTCAATCTGGGCAAAGGCATTCTTGAAACGGTTACGCAGCTGGATGAGCTTGTTGTAGATTGCGACAAAAAAGAAAATAGCAAATACGATAACGGCCAAAATCATAAGCAACACTGTGGTTCCTGTTCCCATTTACCCCTCCTGCTTTAAGATATTAGATGCAAACTACCAATCCCTATTATCCGCACGTCTCTGTTACCGAACAATAAAAACCCACAAAACATCCGCCCAAACTATTTGCAGACAATTTCAGACCCCTTGGGCATGGAGCTCAAACAGGCGATGACTTTGTTCTGGTCATCCTGGGTTAATTGTGCACCCTGTTTTATCATAAATTTTATGGTCCGTTTCCATTTGCCTACACTCTTTGTACCTAGAGCATCACAGATTCGCGTCTTGTAGTGGCATTTTACACATTTCGCATCTATCAGGGCTTTGCAGACTTCATCTGGCGGCGCCTCCCCTACGTCAGCTGTGCCGCTGCAGGATACCATGAGCACAAGAACTGTTATGGCCGCAATTAAGTGGGACACAGGTAGCATAACGGTTTTCATAATATTTCACCTTGATAGAAGTGTGTATGGAATTAACTGCCGGTTCATCCAGCCATGCCCTTCTTTTTACCATAATCAGGAGCAGTATTGCACTCTCTGAAATATTTTATTTGCAGAAGATTATAGTCAAGATTACCGCAGCCCCAGATGATCTCCGCCCGTTACCCCCTTTGCAGCTCTCCGCTTCTGTACCCTATTCAGGACTTCAAGCTTGAATAATTTCCCGTCGCCTAATACCATCTCCCGCTTGATGTCTGTTGCCGGGTCCAAAAAATACGTAGAGGAGATAATTAAAATATTTATTCGACGGGTATCTCCTGGTAAAATTCTAAGCTTTGTTACTTGACACCCTAGCAAGGGTACTTATGATAAGCTAAGAAAATAATTCTTTTCAACCTTTGAGGAGGAGTTCTGCCATGGCAGATAAACTGATCTTTGTTGTTACCTGCGCCGATGAAAAACAGGACAAGGCCACAATACCCTTTGCCCTTGGAAATTCAGCCCTGGCAATGGATGCCGAGGCTATCATAATCCTACAGTCCACAGGTGTCTTTTTAGGTAAGAAAGATTATGCCAGACATATACATGCAGCAGGCTTTCCTCCCTTGCAGCAACTCATGGAAATTTTCAGGGAAGAAGGTGGAAAGGTTTATGCCTGCGAGCCCTGTATCCGGGCAAGAAATATTTCTGCCGAAGACCTGTTGGAGGGTATTGAGATAGTTGCCGGGCCCACGCTCGTCGACGCATACCTGGAAGCAAAAAACGTTGTGGTATATTGACGCAGACGCAAAACCATGCTGATCAGGGTTCTTTCCTACAATATGCACCGGGCCATCGGCGTCGACCGCCTGTTCAGGCCTGAAAGAATCGCCAAGGTTATCGATCATCACCAGGCAGACATTGTACTCCTGCAGGAAGTTGACGTCGGCGTACCCCGTTCGAGAAACCTTGACCTGGCCAAAGAAATGGCTGAAGCTGCCGGCTATCCTCACTATGCTACCGGGCTGAATGTCAAGCTTTTCAAGGGCAAATACGGCAATGCCACACTGAGCAAATATCCTATTACACGTTCCAGGAATATAAATCTTACTGTCGGCAAGCGTAAGGCCAGGGGCTGTCTGCACACTACCATCGAAATAAACAACTCCGCTGACTTTTCACAAAATGTTGAAGTCTTTAACCTGCACCTTGGTCTATCGTCTCAGGAAAGAGTGCGCCAGGTCGGTCTGCTTATCCATTCCGAGGAATTCACCACCCTGGCTCCCGAGACACCGTGCCTGGTCGGTGGTGATCTCAATGACTGGCGCACACGTTTGGCGCCGATTTTTACGGATATCTTAAACTTTGAATGCGCCTCCAACCACAGCAGCGGGTATCACAATCCCTACCTCACTTACCCCTCTTTCTCACCCACCGGCGGTCTTGACAAGATCTTCTACCGTGGCCCCATGAAGCTTATAAAAAGGAAACGCTGCTGGATGGGCATAACAAGGCTGGCAAGCGATCACCTTCCTGTTATTGCTGAGTTTGAACTGCAGGCTGAAGTTACAGAGCACCAGCAGGTAAAATTCCCGGATGCAAACATCCATTTTATTATATAATGCTGTTCTGAAAATTTCTCTGACACAGGTATCTCTCGGCACTGGTGGAAGAATTTATCCGTTTCACGAGGAAGTCAGCCAATTTACCTTACGGCCGGCATCTAATTATAAAATTTCACCACTGATTCTCAGCATGGGGTACCTGATAACAACATCATGCTGCGGTTTCTGCTGAAAAAGGGATTTCCCTGTAAATGTCCGAAAAAAAGCTAAAAAAAAACGTGCAGGGTGGCAATATTTCTGGCTCAAGTGCCGAAACTGCTTCCCGCCTGCTTGAAATAATCAGGGAGCTGCTTGCAGAAATTAACCCCGGCCAGAAAGAAACCTTACGCCCTGTTCTGGACAGTTCCCTTGACCGGGACCTTGGTCTGGACAGCCTGGCCCAGGTGGAGCTCCTGACACGCATTGAAAGATCTTTTCATATCGGGCTCTCGGAACAAATCCTTGCAACTGTTGATACCGTCCGTGATCTTCTGCGGGCAGTCCTGAGCACCGGGACCGAAGAACCAGAAACACTGGCAAAGGAAATTGCGGCCATAAAACTCGATGAAGTTGCAGAAACGCCCATTATGGCAAAAACCCTGGTCGAGGTTCTTGAGTGGCACGTAAAAAATCATCCGGACCGGCCCCATATCCGCTTTTACGCAGATGATCAGGAACAGGATGAGATCATCACGTATAAGATGTTATGGGATGAAGCGGAACTGGTCGCATCCGGGTTGCAGCATTTCGGACTGGCCCCCGGTGAAGCCGTCCTTATCATGCTTCCGACAGGACGTGACTATTTTTTCGCATTTTTCGGCGTTCTTTTGGCAGGTGGAATCCCGGTGCCGGTGTATCCTCCGGGCAGACTCAAACAGATTGAAGAACACCTTATCCGGCATGCTGCCATAGCAAATAATTGTCTTGCCAGGATCATGATCACTGTGGATGAAGCTAAGCTTTTTGCCAAGTTCATGTACAGACAGGCTGTCAATCTGCGCCATGTTGTGACCGTGCCCGATTTATGCGAGGCCGGTACTGCGTCATTCCCTGATTTTCGCAAACCTGTGCTGACGGGAAATTCCATAGCCTTTCTGCAGTATACTTCAGGTAGCACAGGTATGCCCAAGGGTGTTGTTCTTACACATGCAAATCTTTTGACCAATATCAGGGCCATGGCAAAAGTGCTGGCTGTAACCTCCGAGGACGTGTTCGTCAGCTGGCTCCCACTGTACCATGATATGGGGTTGATTGGAGCCTGGCTCGGGAGTCTTCATTATGCCTGCCAACTTATACTTATGGCTCCCCTAACCTTTATCGCAAAACCGCAGCGCTGGCTGTGGGCAATCCATAAGTACGGCGGCACACTCTCCGCTGCCCCGAATTTTGCATACGAACTCTGCCTGCGCCGGATCGCTGACAAGGAAATCGAGGGACTTGACCTGGGTTCATGGAGAATTGCCTGCAACGGTGCCGAAACAGTCAACCCAACCACCACCAGACAATTTATTAAACGGTTTTCCCACTATGGTTTTAAAGCAGAATCGATGCTGCCTGTCTATGGTCTGGCGGAAGCATCTGTCGGGCTTGCCTTTCCCAAGCCGGGAAGCGGAGTCAGAATCGACAGAATCAAGCGCGATATTTTCATGGAATCCGGCGAGGCAGTCCCAGCCGCTGGACCAGAACCTGGCGTGCTGGAATTTGTCTGCTGCGGAGAACCATTACCCGGGCACCAGATCAGGATTGTGGATACTGTGGACCGGGAACTCCCGGAACGCAGGGAGGGAAACCTGCAGTTTACCGGACCTTCAACTACGACAGGATATTTTAAAAACCCGGTAAAAACAAAAGAACTGTTTCACGGTGAGTGGCTGGACTCCGGTGACAAGGCCTATATGGCAGAAGGCAATGTTTATATAACCGGACGTTCCAAGGATATTATCATCAGGGCCGGACGTAATATTTACCCGGAGGAAATGGAAGAGGCCATCGGCAAGATTGAAGGAATCCGTGCCGGCAATGTTGCGGTATTTGGCTCCAAGTCTTCTGACAGCGGCACTGAACGCTTAATTATTTTGGCAGAAACCAGGAAAAAAGATGTGCAGGCGCTGGCGCAGATAAAAGGGACGATCAACACCATAGTCACCGACCTCGTCGGCACTCCTCCGGATGAGGTTGTCCTGGCACCACCCAACACGGTTTTAAAAACTTCCAGCGGCAAAATCCGTCGCAACGCCAGCAGGGACATTTACGAGCGAGGCCTGATCGGCAAGGAGCAGCATGCTGTCTGGCTCCAGCTTGCCCGCTTAACCCTACAGGGGTTGCAGCCCAGATTTCAAAACAGCATCCGGCAGATACAAGCAACTCTCTATGCCTCCTGGTGCTGGCTGCTCTATTCATTCCTGGCCCCTGCCGTCGCGATTTTTGTTTTAACGCTGCCGGCAGAAAAACCCAGGTGGTCTGTCATGCGGGCTGCGGTCAAGATTCTTGCCCGTTTCAGCAGCACCAAAATCATACTGCAGGGCGTTGATAACCTGCCGGATGAAACCAGCCCGTGCATCTTTGTATCCAACCATGCCAGTTACCTGGATTCTTACGTCCTTGCAGCAGTTCTTAACCGTCCCATCAGCTTTATTGCAAAGGCAGAGCTCAAAACAAAAACCATGCTCCATCTTCTCCTGAAGCGCATCGGCACCCTGTTTGTTGACCGTTTTGACCAGCAGAAGGGATTGAAAGATGCCAGAACAGTTACTGAGAAAGGGGGGGCAGGCCGTTCTCTCCTGTTCTTCCCGGAAGGCACAATCATGCGCATGCCCGGCCTTTTACCTTTCAGAATGGGAGCCTTTGCAACTGCGGCGCGGCTTGACATCGCGGTAGTTCCCATTGTCATCAGGGGAACCCGCTCCATACTGCGGGCCAACTCATGGTTTCCTCGTCACGGTAGAATATCAGTAAAAATAGGCAGCCCCATCTACCCTGAAAGGGTTTTGGATCAGGAACAGGACGCCTGGGCTGCTGCCCTCAGCCTCCGGGATAAAACCAGGCAGTGGATTCTTAAATATTGCGGGGAGCCAGACCTCGGTCATGAACGTCCACATCTGCAAGCAGCAGGTCCTACTACACTGAACAGCTAAGTGATATCGTCCTTCTTCTAGCCTGATCCTTTGTAAAGCCGGCACTTTTGCCCTTTGTCGTCGATACAGACAAAGGTCGTATTTGTCGTGAAAATCGGCTCATCATCACCGCTTTTTATATCATGGCTGTATACTTCAACGGTATACTGCACCGATGTATTACCCTCCCTGGCCCTGTTGACTTCCAACCTGAGAAGAGCTCCCTGTTTTACGCTTTTTCTGAACTCCACTTTATCCATGCCTATGGTGACGAAATTGCACCCCGGATAATCAAGGCTTGCCGCGATCCAGGCCACTTCATCAACCCATTTAAGGAGATGGCCGCCAAAAAGATAGCCGTAGTGATTCAGATGTTCGGGCAGCACCAGTTTGTAGTTTTCCATTCTCCCTCCCCAAATTGTTCTTTACCTGTTGTTGCTATGTAATACAATCAGTTGAAAATAATTTTACTATGCCAGAATCAACCATGTAAAACATATTATTATGCCGATAGAAACAATTTTTGGGCCAATAGGCTGTTATTCGCAGGTAAAAAGCAATTGTCGTAATTTAGTGGCGCATTTTGTAGAATGTGTGTCAATTGTGCAACCAGTGCCGCCAATCATCTTTCATCTCAAGTATACAATTACGGTATGCGTTAAAAAACTGAAACGGTACTATGCTCAGACCACCCTATACCCGTTATGCCAGGATATACACCTATCACGTGGACGGCAGCGGTTTCCCCGCTCTAAATGACCCGGACTTCATCGGCGCCTGGGAGGAAGACGGTAAAACCATATTCATATTCCACAAATCCAAGGATGAACTGGTCAGGGATCTCTGCCGCCAAAACTCATGCCGGCTTTTTTACCAGGCAGACCTCGATTACGCTGACTGGGAAATGGGACGCGAAGTCACCCCCTTTACTGTCGGCTCCTTGACCATAGCCCCGGTATGGAATCAGGGAGAAGCTGATATAAGGATCGATCCCAGTGTTATTTTTGGCAACGGCTTTCATCCGTCCACCCGTCTCTGCCTGCAAAGCCTGGTCAATTACCGGACAGATCTGCAACCCGGCTTTACGGGTCTGGACCTAGGATGCGGCACCGGCCTGCTTTCCATTGCAGCTGCCAGGTTGGGGAGCTCATCTGTATTGGCGGTAGACCATAACCCCCTGGCATGTTCAGTAGCAAAACAGAATGCATTGTATAACAACGTTGCCGACATCATCTCCGTCAAACAGCTCGATATCAGGCAGAAACTGCCGCCAACAGAAGTTGATGTCATCATGGCCAACCTGCATCATGAACTGCTGGCAGAACTCTTCAGGCAGCCACTGTTCTGGCAGGCAGGCTTATATATTCTTTCCGGTTTTATGCCGGGTGGCGAAGAACAGCTTATGGCTTCGCTGCCGTCCTCTCCTCCCCCTTTCCTGGAGCGGCGCAGGTTAGATAAGTGGTGCCTCTGGGTTCTGGGGAAAGTGTAATCTTCAGGTTCGTATACCGAGAAAAAAGAACGAATTTATCGCATGACGAGATAACAGCCCAGCAGCACATATTCAGCGATGATCGATGCAAGGTAGAGAAAATTGTTGGCCAGCCGTGAATCCTCCTTAGCCTGGCTTGTAAGGGCAGACTCCTCCTGGACCCGGCTCCTGGCATAGTTGCGCACCCAGAAAGGCACTTTATTTTCCTGGAGGTACTGTACAAAAACCTTTTCCACCTGTTTTTCCGCAGCCTCCTTGCCGAACCAGGCGCTATATGCATCACTGAAAACAGCAAACTCACTTATTTCGAGATAATTGGCGGCACTGATTACACAATCGGTGTCGGCGGGGTCATATTCTGCTCCGTCCATAATTGTCACCCCCTGCCGTTAATATTTCATAATATCGTGCAGCGATCAGCTCATATAACTATAAACTCATCCTGCTCTTCATAGTTAAAATTTTTGCACTGGAAGGACTATTGTCAAGCGGCTGCTGAAAATCCTTGCTGAGAATTACCTGCGCATGTCAGTCAGCAATCTGTATCCTTGAAATCAATAAAACAGTACGGGTCTTTTTGCCGGAAAATATCAAGGCCATGACTGTGCGCCACGGCCAGACAGCCACCACAAACGGGCCTTATTGTACACGCCTGACATTCCGAAGCCCCGTCTCGATAACGTTTAGTAACTTCGGCATGGTAGATTTCGTCCAGGGAATTATTCAGGATATTGCCAAGGGGTGAAGGGAACTTGCGGCAGGCATGAACCGTACCGTCAGCCAGTACTGTTATGAAATTAAAAGCCGCCCCACAACCGAAACCTGTACAGCCTCCAAACAGAGTCCGTTCTTGCTCGTGGTAGACGATATTGAGCAGGTTGTCTTTAATGCCAAGACAGGGATTTGTCCCCACCGCTGCAGCATAGGATCGAAGAAAATTGGGAAATTCCCCGGGGTCTACAGCAGAAAGGTTTGCCCCTTCCCCGACCAGGGAGAGCCTGTTGAAGGTAAAGAGGTCGACTTTGTTCCGCAGTCTTTCCGCCAGCGGCAGCACCTGTTTCATATTATCACGGGTCAAGGTCAGCATGACCATGGAAAAGACACCGAGTTCCCGCAGCAGGCTGAGAAAAGACAGAACCTTCTGAAAATGGCCCATGCCGCGCATGTAATTATTATGCTCTTGCAGCCCTTCCAGACTTACCTGGTAAAAGGCCAGGGGCTGTATTGCCTGCAGCTGCTCAATTTCTTCCCGGGTTGCCGGATTTCCCAGGATGGCTGTGGTAAATCCCCGATCAGCCGCTTCCTGGTAGAGCCTGGTAAAATTGGGATGCAGCAGCGGATTGCCGCCGCTGAAAGTAACCTGGCCATGGACATGATGCGAGTTACAGAATTCGGCCAGGTCATCAAGAATACCGATTTCCTGCGTTAGGGAAAGCATGCTGTACTGCTTACGGTCATAACAGTGGCGGCAGTGCAGGTCACAGGCCTGGGTAATGTGCCACTGCAGGGAAAAGATCCTGGCCGTGAAAAACGAAGGATCAACATCCTTATACAGCGCCGGTTTCCAGTCCCTTCTTATAAGGGGTTCCGGTCCGATGAGGACTCCCTCATCCAGCGCCCGGATCAGGGCAGATTCAACAGCAGCAACATGGATACCGCCCTCTTTGGCCACAGCATGTACAGACAATTCCTCAAGCGCTATTTTCATGGCCAGCAGGTCCTCGTTCTCTACCTTTTTTGCTTTGATCCGTCCGCCCACGGGATGGCGCCAAATAATAACAAGCTCACCGGTTTTTTCAGGAGCAGAGTCTTCTGACGCTCCATTAATAAGGCACGCCAGATTGTTCCAGGAGTTATCAAAAAGCTGCAGGGTCGGATTGACAGATAATGTTTCCGAATATTCCTGAACAGAAATGTTTTCTGTCGCAAGATTGAAGATATAGAATTCCATGCGGGCAAGCTCATCCAAATAAGGCTCCAGTTCCAGCCCAGCCGCCCTGTTCCCCAGGAGATCGGCAAAATCGTCAGCCGATTCGGCTGTGGCAACGAGTTGCCGCCAGATATCTTCTGGAATCAGCCTTCTGCATCCTGGAAAAGCCCTGCTCAATAATTGGTTTTTGTCCTGGGTATAGTCCTGCATCGGAAATGGCTAAAAAAAACCGGGTTCAGGTGGCATCCTGTCTCCCACCCGGGAACCCGGTCATATTTTCCAACAGTGCGACCGCACTATTAATTCAGCTTCAGCCACTGCCGCCGGCAGGTTTCTGGGCTGGAGCTTCTTCAGAAGTTGAACTTTTCTCCATTTCGGTGCCACCTGCACCGGATTTTTCTCCACTTCACGCGGTAGTAGCACATCCTGTTACTGAAAAACCGGCACCGGCAATCAAACTGGCAATGCTCAGGCTGGCTAACAGCTTCTTCATATCTTTTTTGTCCATATCAACCTCCACGGGTACAGTTAACAAAAAAAATGGTTCTCTTCTTGCTTCCAGTAAGGATGCATAAAAATATCATAAATAGCCATGGATATCAATCGGTTACATTTTTTGCCGCAATTTATTCATATCCTGAGCTTTACTGGGTAGGATTTCTCTCTTAAACAACAGGTTTTGCAATCCTGAAATGCTTGAGAGGCCCAACGGTTATTCTCTACCACAAATAATAGGGTGTACCGTCAATACCGCTACCCGGTGTATTGGCAACAAACTTTCCTGATACCACGTTAAACCACCATCCCGAGTCGCCAGCCCTTGGTGCTGGCGGCTGATCGTGCTGGTCAAGTGCCGCATTGTTGAGGAGCAGAGTTACATGAGCACTGCCATCAATGGGATTTACCGGCAAAGTGGACCGTTTCAGATAGGGGCCGTACCTGATCTGGGGGTTTGCCTCCAGATCTTTAGCTACTGCCGTTTTGCCGTTAACGTCTGTATAAAGTGTCAGCTGATTGAAAAAGGCGGTCTGCCCTTCAGCATCTATGGTGGTCTTTCCTGTGCCGTCCGTCTTATTGAAGCCGGGATAAACGTTATTATGCTGGTGATAATAGAGCTCAATAGCATTACGCATTTCAAGAAGACTGCTCCTGAGTGCAGCCTCTTTGGCTTCATCTGTTGATGAGTTGAACCGGGGTAAAACAATGGCAGCGAGCACTGCCAATATAAATACCACGATGAGCAACTCCACAAGCGTGAAACCAGACCGACTGGAGAGTTTTATGAGTCTCATTAATTTTTCCATTAAAATTATCCTTCCCTTCATTAGTTTTGATCTGCAAAAATCACGACGCTCCTTTCCAGTTATAAATGTCCAAATGACATTAAACCTTTTGGCACAAAAAACAAACGACTTTGCAAAACATAACAATATGTCTTACGTAAAATTATACACTTACAAATATGTTGCCCGCAAAAGTTTGCATAAATCGGCAGGGGCAGGATGCGACAATCAGCACTGCAGTAACTCACACGATTACGTAATGTTGGACATGTAGGCAATAAAAAAATCCTCAAGAGTCGAATTTTTTTTCTACTATGTTCAATTGATAAAACATGGTATACGTACCTTTCGGCACAAGTAAATTAAGTTTACTTAATCTCAGAAAATTATGGAGTAAAAACGATAAGTGTATCAGGCGAATCTGGCTTTTTCATTGCCCCAGTAAGGCTTGAGGCAGGCATATATATATTTGACCTGCCTTGGCATGCATTGTGCAGATACAGGAGCTGCGATCTGCACAGAAAAGAAACAGGGCGCATTTTACAAAGTCAGCGTTCACTTGATAACAAACAGGACAGGAGGTTTATAATGAGGAAAACACTTATCGTTTTACTGACAATCATTGTTGTTGCCGGTCTGGCGTTGAGCGTTCAGGCAGCGCATGTAACCTTTGAACCCCAGGTAGTAAAGTTGAAGGTTGCACCGGGGGAAACGGGGAGAACCGCTGTCACGGTTCAGGGATCTTCCAGCAAGGCCTATTCGCTGAATTTTCTTGTCGGATCAAAACAGGAGAACAGCAATATCCCTCGAGGATGGCTTACCGCAGCGTACCTCTGGCTTGATTCCAAATCAGACGGGGTAACGTCACGCACAATGGACCTTGTCGTAACTGTACCAAAAGATGCTACACCTGGCACATACTCTGGCCTGCTGGTACCGGACGACATGAAATGCAGCGAGCCCATAACGAGCCATGGTGTCATGGTTGCCATCGAAGTCTCGGAAATTTAAGCAGCAGACGATAACACGACAGGTTTCTGATTTTCACCCACCGTGCCTTTTGATAAAGGCGGGAAATCAGACCGGAACATATGGTTTTCCCCTGATATCTATCTGCAAGACTCAGCTGCAAATATGAAAGGCAGGATCACTCATGATCCTGCCTTTCTCATTTGCTCATTCCCTTTGTTTTATAAGGACTTGCCAGTTTTACTTATCTTGAAGCAGAACGGTCCTTAAAATTTTAAACCGTATTCCATGGTACCGTCTTCTTTAAGCCTGGCCCACACGAGTTGGGCATCGTACTGGACCAACCTGTCCTCTTCACTTATCTGGAGACGGATACCCATAGGCTTTTCCGCCACAATCCGAATCCCCATTTCTGATATATCCACCGACCTGGCCTTGTTCATGCCACCATCTGCCTGAAAAATAACCTCTGTTTCAAACAAACGCCGCTCTACTGCCCTCCGCTCATGTTTTCCTTTATCCGCCATACGTAAAACTCCTTGGTTTTATTTGTTGGAAGATAAGCCCAATATTAAAATTAACCTAACGAAAACAAAGTGTAAAGAGAAGTTTGCAGGCACAAAAAACCCCTCAAGGATTAACTCTTGAGGGGTGTATAAACATACATTATGTAAAAATCAACTGACCGTCTCTTCTATCACCTTCTTGATATCACTTTTTAAAGTTTCAGAAGGCGTAACCACTACCTGCTTATCACTGATTGTCGTGGAGAAACGCGGTTCTTCCTGGTGTTGGATATAGACCGATTTCAAGCGATCGCTTAATTTCTCAAGACTGATCATCGAGAGCCCTTTTTCTTCCACAAGGCTTTTGAAATTGATGACTTTGCCGTCTTTACCCACCCAGGCAACACCAAACTTCTTGGGCGGTTTCCCAATAAAAAAGAAGGCTGTTTCATTACCCGGAACCACTTCTACAGGGTCCTTAATTTCAGACACAAGTTTTTCCACAGGTTGACGCAAAGCTTCTAATTTTTGCGCAGCTGGGTCATCTTTGTTCAGGGGGGGATATTCTTTTGATGCACCGAACAGCTTGTCCATGAAACCCATAAACTCCTCCTTTTTAAATTTGCGGCGAGCCATGTGTTCTGAACACGTGTTTGTCGTGGCAACTAAGGCGACCGGGGTATTGCCATGACTCAACCTTTGTTTCTCTCCCGGGTCGCAAACCTATAATTTTACTTACCATTGCATAATGGAAATGTCAAGCAAGGATACAACTATCCGTCAGGAAACGGGACGATACCGGCACCTCTTCAAGATGAATTTACATAAAGGCCGGAGCAGGATAACAGTAAAAACCGGTGAGGAAAAAGCATTATCATTCAAGCCTGTTGCTGTTCTGTTCCAGTGCGGCGAGCATTTTCTCAATCCTGGGCCCACAGCGCTCACCTCTGCAGTCACCGCTGCCCGAACCCACAATCCTGTTTACTTCCTGGAGTGATGTGGCCCCTTCCATTATGGCGTCGATAAAACGTTTCCGTGGAATTCCCTTGCAGATGCAGATCGTTTCGTTCTGCCTCAGCCACGCGCTTTTAAGATCATCAGGCTCCATATTGCATGTTTTGTTATAGAAACAGTATGCCTGCAAATTTTCGTCTATGGTGTGTCTTGTTCATTCCACATTCCAAACCACGTCAAAAACAACCCTTGTTTTTTCGTCCATTAAGACCACGTCACCGCCAACTTTCATTCGCACATAACCCTCAGGCAACCGGTCCAGAGTTCTCTCAAGGCTTTCCGGCAGTCTCCTTGCTTCAAGACCCGGCGGCAGCTTTCCATGTTTTTTAATATGTTTTTGCAATCCCGGGGGCAATTCCTGCTTCTTGGCCAAACCGGGTGGTATTCCTTGCAGTTCCCTGTCCTTTTTATAATGATAAATGATCTTCTCCCTGTCATAGGCGCTGAAAATAAGAGACGACCTGAAATTCTTGTCTTCGACGGCAATAGTACCTCTTTCAACATTCGGATTTACAGTACAAGCAGCTAACATTGCTGATAAGGCAATTGCTGCGGTTATTAGAAGCTTTACATGCATACTGTTTCTTCTCCAGGGTGGCGCTCATGTAATTTAATAACTGGTATATAAGGCTTTTTAAATCCAGCTATCTTTTGCCGCTCAAGAAATTCTCTGCCTCGTTGACGTCATACCTGCAGCCAATAATAAGCGGAACTCGCTGGTGCAACTCCTTCGGTGTAATTTCCATTATGTCCCTGCCATCACCGGTTATCGCCCTTCCCCCAGCCTGTTCTACAATAAATGCAAGTGGTGCGGCTTCATAGAGCAATCGCAGTTTGCCGCTGGGCTTGGACGGGTTCTTATTATCCTTCGGATAGAGAAAAATCCCGCCTGAAATAAGATTGCGGTGAAAATCCGCTACAAGTGAACCGATATACCTTGAACTGTAAGGTCTGCCGCTCTCCTTGTCCTGCTCTTTCAGATAATCTATATAACGCCGCATGTTCTCGTCCCAGTAACTGTAATTTCCCTCGTTCACACTGAAGTACTTGCTCTTTTCCGGGATCTTGATTTCAGGGTGGGAAAGATAAAACTCGCCGACACTCGGATCAAGTGTAAAGCCGTGCACACCTTCTCCTGTGGTAAAGACAAGCATGGTGCTGGAACCGTAGATAATATAGCCGGCCGCCACCTGCCTGCTGCCCTTCTGCAGGAGATCTTCAGCAGAACCACCCTTACCCTTGGCCGGCTGCCACTCTTCACCAGGATCCGTACTCCGCCTGCCGAAAGGGGGTTCGCCCTGGTCTGATTTACGGCGGTGAATTGAAAATATTGTTCCGATACTGACATTTACATCGATGTTTGATGAGCCGTCAAGCGGATCAAAGGCAAGGGTGTACTTGCCTTCGTACCCCTCTGAAACCGGAATAATGTCTTCTTCCTCCTCAGAGGTCATGACACAGAGATACCCGCAGCGGGCCATCCTCCTCTTTATGGTGTTATTGGAAAATTCATCGAGCTTCTGGACTTCTTCACCCTGAATGTTTGTTTTTCCGGACATGCCGAGAACATCAGCCAGGCCGGCCATGTTCACTTCAGCAGAAATAGTCTTGGCCGCTACGATCAATTCATTCAATAAGCCGGACAAATCGCCTGTGGCTTCAGGGTGCATACGTTGCAGATCCATGATATGTCTGCTGACGGTGATTCCAAGAGGCCTGTGCATGACAATCTCCTTTTTTCATAAATTTAACCGGAAGTCTAAAAAACAATACCATATGCCCTGATAACAATATTAAGGAATATAATATGATGCAATTGTAAATTATCTCGCAGCCAGCAACAGCTCCATATAATATCACTAGGCATCTTATGAAATACCTGTCCACGGAGTACTTTTACAAGGCAGACAATTATCTCCTTGTCAAACAGAAGGGATTTCATTATGAACCGTTGGAAACGGCAAACCTGAGTCAATACGATAAATTTCAATGAAAACAATCAAGATGCCAACCCCGAAAGAAGAAACAAAACCTTTTCTGGCTGTTGGACGATTCCAGTCATACAAAATCCTCTTTACAGAGAATCACAGGTTCAGAAGATTCTGGCTGGCCGGGGTAATCAGTCATCTTGGAAACTGGTTCAACTATATTGGAATTTTTGTCCTGCTCACAAAGCTGACAGGCTCCGGCGGGGCGGTCAGCTGGTTCCTGATTGCCAAGTTTATCCCCACAACCTTCCTTGGTCCTGCTGCCGGCGTTTTTGCCGACCGCTTTTCACGCAAAGCCATAATGATCATCTCAGACCTGCTCAGGGTCTTTATCGTGCTTTGTTTCCTGCTGGTCCGCAGGCCTGAACATGTATGGCTTGTCTATATCCTGGCCCTGGTGCAGGAATCAATCTGGACATTCTACGATCCTGCCCGCAAGGCGTCGGTTCCCAATCTTTGCAGCCCAGAGGAACTCATTCTGGCCAATGCCCTGAGTGGGGCAACCTGGTCAATCATGCTGGCCTTCGGGGCCGCACTGGGCGGATTCATAACTTATCTCTACGGGTGGGAAACAGCTATTATTATTGATGCCGCAACCTTCCTGGTCTCAGCCGTGATGCTTGCGGGGCTCGACCTCCCCCATGAGGCGCCCGCCAAAAAAGAGAAACCGAACTGGCAGGATTTTACCGGCATCACCGATATGCGGGAGGGTTTCAAATATGTATTACGCCACAAGGAAGTTGCAACACTCCTGCTGGTGAAAAGCGGCTGGGCCCTTTCGGGTGGCATTCTTGTTCTGCTCACCATTTTCGGAGAACAGGTTTTCGCAAGCGGGGGGCAGGGAGGGAAAAGCGGAGTACTTTACTCGGTGCGTGGCCTTGGTGCAGCAATAGGGCCCATATTGGCCTGGCATTACTTCGGAGAAACAAAAAAGGACATGTACCGCTCCATCAGCCTTTCATTTTTTGTCGCTTCCGGTGCCTATATATTGTTCTCCAGGGCACCAAACCTGCTCTGGGCCATTCCTTTTGTCCTGCTCGGCCATATCGGCGGTTCAATCCAGTGGGTATTCAGTACCACACTGCTGCAGCAGATTGTCCCCAACCAGTTTCGCGGTCGTGTCTTTGCTGCAGAAATGGCTCTGCTCACCCTGATCTTAAGTTTTTCGACTTATTTCACCGGACTGGGACTTGACCATGGCGTCAACCCCCGCCTGCTAGCATTGCGGCTTGCCCTTATATTCCTCGTTCCAGGTACTTTCTGGGTGATATACCTGCGGTTGAATAAAAAAAGCATCGGCAATCCATGACTATTGCATTGTACTGCTTATAAGAGGGCGCGCATTATCAGGATAAAGAAGATAAGAAGAGGGAAATAGTAGGTTAACACGCCGACATACAAACGTTTTTTCTCTTTTGCCAGCAAGTCCTTTCTGTTGAGAATGAGCCTGACATAATTGCGGACCCAGAAAGGCACTGCATCCTGGCCGAGAAAATCGACAAAATAAGGTTCAATCCTTTTCTCAGAAGGTTTTTCATCGTACCAGGCCTGCCAGGCATCGCAAAAAACCTGGAACTCACTGACCCCCAGCCAGGCCGAAGCCTTGTGTACCCGCTGTATATCTGTAGGCTTATTTTTTTTTGTGAACAACGTTCTCATTTTTTCATGAAGATTTTTTCTATAAGGTAAATTATAACAACTCAAAAAGGTTCAGGCTATGTTTTCATCGATTTTTAGTTCTGTTGCATACTATAACAACAGAACGGCTAAAATAGTTTTAGAGTTGACAAACCTGTTTCAATACTTACTTTTAAGAAATTAATAATGATTCCCAATAACAATTTAATATATCTATCAAACAGTAATGGAGGAAATTATGGCAAAATATGAATGTCCCTGTGGCTATGTTTATGATCCGGCTGAAGGCGATTACGAGAATGGAATTGAACCGGGAACAGCATTCGAAGACCTACCTGCAGACTGGGTCTGTCCCAAGTGCGGGGCTGAAAAGGAATACTTTGAAAAGGTGGATTGATATTCCAAAAAAGACCAAGTTACATAGAAAAAAAGGCAGAGTCCAAACGGCTCTGCCTTTTTTGTTTAGCCTGCCAATAAAACCCCCTCCCGATAAAAGCGAAATACCGGCTAATGCCATTCAGTGTTGAACGATCAGGGACAACCCGCTGTCATTATTTTTCCCCGTATAGGTAAATTATATACCTCACAGGCATTTTCACCGCTCCAGATCCTGATTTTTACCCTATTCACAAGAGGCGTGATTTTTCTTTTCGGCTGCGCCATTCTTTTTTCAAAAAAACACTCCTGCAAAATTGCCTGACTGGTATTTATAGTCTTCTGAATCCGCTACCTGCTCTACATCCACCACGCGTAATGCCAGTTTTACCTGGCAGAATGCTGTCAATTTTTTTCATTGAAAATAGCTACTTACATGCATTACAAGGCAACATACACGTGTGCACTTATCTGTTCTCTAAGAGAATGCAAACCAACTAGGCCTAGTGACAACCTGCGGAGGAGAAAGTAATGAAAATACGAAGACAGATCATACTTGCAGTGGTCCTGCTGCTGGCATCCACCAGTGGCTGGGGAAAAGAAAAGGCAAAACTTGGGCCCTGTGTCAGGCAGTGTGTGCAAGCGTTCAATCCGTCCCTGGCAGATTCCGGGGCCCAGGAGTTCATGGCTGAGGATTTTCGCTCCAGGGATTGCGTGCGGCTGTGCAAAGAAAATCTTTACCAGGGCGAATGCAATCCAGCTGCTGACAACTGCTGCAACCTTGACTACCTTGATTCCGATCCTGACTGTCAGGGTGAACCACCGCCGGATCAACCTGGAAACGGGCTGCCTCCTGATCCAGGTGAGGCAGGCAAGGAAACGCTCGAAGGCATTGATTCAGACGGGGATGGAATCCGCGACGATATCCAGCGTTATATTGCACTGACCTACCCTGGTTCGCAAAAAACCAGGGCTGCCCTGCGGCAACTTACCTTTGCCCTTGATAAATCTATCCTGGAAAGCCCTGATGAAGAAAGCGCCCTCAACAATACCGAACTTATGCACCGGGCAACGGAATGCTTGTGGTACATCCATTCTGACCAATCAATTAAATTCAAAAATCAATTAAAAGCAGAATACTTAAACACTTTGAAGCGAAGCCGGGCTTATCTTGCGTATGATTCAAAGCTGAGCGGCCATGTCTTTGGCGGTAAGGATTTCGATGAGTACAAAACATCCTGCACCTTTGACCCGGATCTTATGGAGGACTGAAAATGAAAAACATTATATACATATTTATTTCATGCCTGCTTGGAACGATTCTGCTGGCTGAATCTTCTGCAGCCTCAATCTGCGACTCAAAGGAAACAGTTGTCTATTTCGGCAATGGCATTAAAACAACCGAGGATGAAGCCTATGACTCACTAAATATATTGAAAAAACAGCTACATATGGCCCTTCCAACTGAAAAATATGAACTTCTGGAGTTCAAGGTATCCTATAATGGGACACACGGTCTTCCCCTTGACCTGCTTGAATCTACTCTTCAAGTTCTGAGCGGCAACACCAGCAGGTTCTGGCGCCTTTTCTGGGGGCTTGAAATTATACCTGACTGGTTTGCAGACAAATTCATCCTTCTGTCAAGCGTTCTTGACAAGAGCGCCCTAGTGACTACGGACAGCTTGAAAAATCATGTCACCACCTATAAAACAAAGATTGCTGAAGGCAAGAAAGTTCTGCTTGTCGCACACTCACAGGGCAACCTGTTCGGCAATCAGGCCTACTGGCTGTTGAACAGCCGCGAACAGCAAAGCTTCGGCATGGTGTCTGTTGCGAATGTGGACAACAACGTTCTTGGGGCAGACTCTCCCTACACTACGCTGGAAACGGATAAAGTTATTATGGCTCTCCTTGCCGCCCAGATAGCGCTACCTTCCAGACCCATGGAGCCAAATACGGAAAACCTGGACAAAGAATCAGCAGATTCCCTTGGCCACAGCTTTATCGAATCATATATGATAAAAAGCAGTAACAGTGAAACTAAAATCACACAACAGGTTATTACTGTATTGGAGAGTCTTGCTACGCCATCACAGTTTGTTGAATCCGGTGTCATTACCATTTCGCTCACCTGGGGTTCTGAACCCGATGTTGATCTCCATGTTTACGAACCAAACGGCATGCAGGTCTTCTGGAACAACCTCCAAGGATATTCCGGTGCCCTAGACCGCGACGACCGGTCCGGATACGGACCTGAACATTATACTGTACCCGCATGCGAAACTCTTGAGCGGGGGATCTATCATGTTGGCCTGGATTATTTCAAGGGAGACGAACCTGAACTGGCAACAATACATATCGAGGCCGGTTTACTTGTCAGGACCTATGAAATTGCAATCCCATCCGAAATCTATGGCAGTTCCAATTCTCCCGAGTTAATAGCCAACATTTTGGTAAAAGGAGGCGAGAACGGCGGTTACGACTTCGAAATCTACGAATAAAAAGCCGGTATCCTCTACCATCTGATCCTCCCAGTAATTGAAAAATTACTGGGAGGCGTTCGCTTCCTGTGCAGAGACACAATTTCGCTTAAATGACTGCAATAAAAAGCTGAATACAGTAATATTATGGGACTTACTCAGAAACCATAATACTTATTCTGCCGGCTTACTTATTAAATTACTTGATAAATTGGATACTTATCTTGCAATAATCCCTTGTCAGCATTATTGAACCGGTGCAAGGCTAAAAGAGAGAAGACGATGAACGAACAACTACATTTTGTTATTGGTGCGGACAACAGCATACCGGTTGAACAGTTGGCTAAAATGAGTAACCGTCACGGCCTTATCGCCGGTGCAACCGGTACCGGCAAAACAATTACCCTGCAAATTCTGGCCGAGAATTTTTCCCGGCTCGGAGTGCCTGTTTTTGCTGCAGATGTAAAGGGTGATCTATCCGGTATTGCAGCTGCAGGCAAACCCCATCCGAAAATTGAGGACAGACTCCGAAAAATACCTCTTGGTGAATATGTCCAGCGGCCTTACCCCGTAATTTTTTGGGATATTTTCGGACAACAGGGACACCCCATACGATCAACCATTTCTGAAATGGGACCGCTGCTCCTTTCTAATCTCCTTGACCTTAATGACACGCAATCCGGGCTGCTGTACAGCTGTTTCAAAATTGCCGATGATGACGGACTGTTGCTGCTGGACTTGAAGGATCTGCGTTCACTGCTAACATGGATGGGTGACAATGCCAATGAATTACGCGGCGAGTACGGCAATATTACTGGAGCGAGTCTCGGGGCCATCCAGCGCAAACTGCTGATACTGGAAGAACAGGGCGCTGAACATTTCTTCAGCGAACCGGCTGTGCAACTCTCCGACCTTATGCAGGTGGATTTTTCCGGCAACGGTGTAATCAGTATTATGGATGTCTCCAGATTGATCTCAGAATCTCCCCGGGTTTACGCAACCTTCCTTCTGTGGCTTCTTTCAGAACTCTTCGAACAGCTGCCCGAAGTCGGAGACCCCGATAAACCCAGACTTGTGTTCTTCTTTGACGAAGCACACATTCTGTTTGATCAGGCACCAAAACCACTCATAGAAAAAATTGAACACGTTGTCAGGCTCATCCGCTCAAAAGGGGTTGGAATCTACTTTATTACACAAAGCCCACTTGATATCCCTGACGATGTCCTGGGACAACTTGGGCTTAAGATCCAGCATGCCCTGCGAGCCTTTACACCCAAAGACAGGAAGGTCATAAAAAGCGTGGCCCGTTCATTCCGCAGTAATGACCAATTCGATACCGAAACAGTTCTCACCGAACTTGGCATTGGCGAAGCCCTGGTTTCAACCCTGGATGCCAAGGGAAGCCCCCGACCCGTCCAGCGAACCCTGATCCGGCCGCCTGAATCCCGAATAGGCCCTCTTACAGATGAAGAAAGAAAAGAACGGGTCAGCAGGTCTCCCCTCAGGGGGCGCTACGATACGGTAGTTGACCGTGAATCGGCTTACGAACTACTTAAAAAACGCGCAGAAGAACTGCAGGTCAGACAGGAAGCGGAGACACGGCTGAGAGCTGCACAGCAGGCACAGGCAAAACCTGCCCGAGGCAGTAAGAGGCAGAGCATCGGTGATGCCTTTATGAAAAGCACGGCGCGTTCCATTGGCAGCTATGTCGGACGCCAGATAATCAGGGGTGTCCTTGGATCAATATTTGGCGGTAAACGTTAATCCAATCCTTCAGGAAATAACCATGAACCTTTTGCAAAAACTGACCGTAATTGTTCGTAATTCTCGTCAATTTCTGACCTTTTCCCATGGGCTTCTGCACTGTACAGCCCTGGGACTGGCTGCCTTCTTTTTATTGACGGGCTTCGCACCGGAACCCGGCGGCCCGCTCTACAAGGTATCTGACAAAACATACAAGACAATAAATGATGCTGTGTTTGAGACTATATCCTCCCAGGTCTTTTTTGTCGGTGAGCACCATGACAATCCCCATCACCATGCAAACCAGTTGGCTGTCATTCAGGAAATACACGAGAGGGCAGAGAAACCGCTGGCAATCGGTCTGGAAATGTTTGAAACAGGGTACCAGCAGCAACTCGACCTATGGGTTGCCGGAGAACTTTCCTTAGAAGAATTTGTTAAGATTTATTATGAGAATTGGGACGAGGCATGGATACTGTACCGTGATATCTTTCTCTACGCCCGGGAGCACCAGATTCCCCTCCTCGGCTTGAATGTTGCCCGAAAAGTGGTACGGAAAGTAGCACAAAGAGGGTTTGGCTCCCTGACACCTGGCGATATGCAGGAACTTCCAAAGGGTATCACCTGTGATGTCACGCCGCGATACGAAAACTTCATCAAGAGAGTGTTTGGCTGGCATGGCAAAAAAAATGACTCATTCACAAACTTCTGCGAAGCACAGGTTCTGTGGGATACCGTCATGGCCATAAATCTCTTGAAATTCAATGAACAGAATCCCGGCACAAAGTTAGTAGTACTGGCAGGGGACGGACATTCCTGGAAACCCGGCATTCCACGACAGATATCATTACGAAAAGAGATGGCAATGGCAGTTTTTCTTCCTGAGACCGCAAAGCTGCATCGGCGCAATGTCTCGCAGGCGGATGCTGATTACCTGTGGCTGCTTACATTTTTGTAATGACCTGATGTGAAGCGTGACCATGAAACAGACTGCCCGTCCGCAATTCCCTATACTTTTTTCTGCATTTTCGCCCAGGCGTCCCGGAGAGTGACACTCCTGTTGAACACGAGCCTGCCTCTTGAACTGTCATGCCTGTCAACACAAAAGTATCCCAGACGTTCAAACTGGTAAATACTTTCCGGTTGCGCATCTGCAAGGTTGGGCTCAAGGCGGCAGCCGGTAAGGATCTCAAGGGAATCAGGGTTGATACATGTGGTGAAATCTTCACCCCCCTTTACATCGACAGGGTTTTCCTTTGTAAAAAGATGGCTGTAAAGTCTTACCTCTGCGGGCAATGAGTGTTGGGCGGAGACCCAATGAAGCGTGGCCTTAACCTTGCGGCCGTCAGGAGCATTTCCCCCGCGGGTTTCAGGATCATAGGTACACCGCAGCTCTAGAATCTCTCCTGTGGCATCATCTTTTTTTATACCGGTGCAGGTGATAAAATATCCGTAGCGTAAGCGCACCTCCCGTCCGGGTGCCAGACGGAAGAACTTTTTGGACGGCTCTTCCATAAAATCATCCTGCTCTATATAAAGTTCCCGCGCAAAAGGCACTTTACGGCTGCCGGCTGCAGGGTCTTCCGGATTGTTGACCGCATCGAGCTCTTCCAACTGCCCCTCCGGATAATTTTCCACGACAACTTTAAGCGGTTTTAAAACAGCCATGACCCGTGGCGCCCTCTTGTTTAGGTCTTCCCGCAAACAGTGCTCCAACAGGGCCATATCCACCGTGCTGTCTTTCTTTGCGACACCAATACGATCACAGAAATCCCGGATCGCTTCAGGCGTAAAGCCCCGCCGTCGCAAGCCGGATATGGTTGGCAGCCTGGGATCATCCCAGGAGTCCACATGCCCTTCAGCCACCAACCGCACAAGTTTTCGCTTACTCATAATAGTGTAGGTAAGATTGAGGCGGGCAAATTCAATCTGCTGCGGATGACAGCTAAGCTCCAATTCATCAATAAACCAGTCATATAGAGGCCTATGATCCTCGAATTCCAGTGTGCAGATCGAGTGGGTTATTCCTTCAATGGAGTCGGACTGGCCGTGAGCAAAATCATACATGGGATAAATGCACCACTTGTCGCCGGTTCTGTGGTGGCTTGCATGCAGGATGCGGTACATTACCGGGTCACGCATATTCAAGTTTCCGGAGGCCATGTTAATTTTTGCCCGCAGGACATGGGTCCCATCGGGAAATTCTCCTGCCTTCATACGCTCAAAAAGATCAAGATTTTCTTCGATGCTTCTTTGACGATAGGGGCTCTCGCTGCCAGGTCGGGTCAGAGTTCCCCTATATTCACGGATCTCATCAGCGCTTAAGCTGTCTACATAGGCCTTCCCTTTCTTGATCAGGATGACAGCAAATTCATAGAATTTATCAAAATAATCCGAGGCAAAGTACAGCCGATCCTGCCAGTCAAATCCGAGCCAGCGTACATCCTCTTTGATGGAATCGATATACGCCTGTTCTTCCTTGGTGGGATTGGTGTCATCGAAGCGGAGGTTACAGACACCGTCAAAATCCTGGGCCAGACCGAAATTAAGGCAAATCGATTTTGCATGGCCGATATGAAGATATCCGTTTGGTTCCGGCGGAAATCGGGTCATAACTCTGCCGTCATTTTTATTGGCTCTGATATCTGCAGAAATAATAGCTGCAATAAAATTCGAACCCTGGGATTTTTCCTGTTCCTTCATAGATAATTCACTTTTATATCGTATTAAAGAACCTGCCTTCGAGGAGAACATCTTCACCGCAACGGCGAGTTTTAGTTAATTTAAAATGGGGCAGCTGAATCCTCTTCTTTCTGCCTGGAAACGTTGCCAATGGAACTCCCTGTTCACCTAAAAATGTTGGTGCCACAAACAGTAATACCTGGTCCACCAGAGCTGACTCCAGGAAGGACCCATGCACCCTGCCCCCACCTTCAACAAGAAGGCTGGTTACACCGGCTTGCCCAAGAGTAACCAAGACTGCATTGAGGTCAAGCAGTCCCCGGGATACAGCAGGTACTGTTTTAATGATCGCCCCTGCACCTTCAAGTTTGCTGCGCCTTTTCTTATCAGCACCACTGGCACAGAAAACCCATGTCTGGGCCGGTGAATCCTGCTGCAGCATTGCAGATGAAACAGGCAAACGCAGTGCAGCATCTAGAACCACCCGCAGTGGATCCCGAGTTGGAGCGGCTCCAGGCAACCGGGTAGTCAGGGAAGGATCATCCGTCAAAGCTGTCCCGATCCCCACCAGTATCGCATCAGCCCGGTTGCGCAGAACATGGACACGGCGCAGAGATTGCTGGCCGGTTATCGTAGTTGCCTGGCCGGGTAATGCCGCAATCCTGCCGTCAATACTCATGCCGGCCTTCATTATCACCCAGGGGCGACCTGTAGCTGAATGTTTAATGAATGGCAGGTTAATTTCTCGGCATTCATGCTCGAGAATGCCGGAAGAAACACTCAGTCCTTGCGATAAAAGGTAATGGGCACCGCCGCCGGCAACCCCAGGATTTGGGTCAAGCATGCCGATAACGACCCGGGAAATTCCGGCCTGCACCACAGCCTCTGTACATGGAGGAGTGCGGCCTGTATGGTTGCATGGCTCGAGCGTTACATACAGAGTTGCATTTCTTGCTTTTCTACCGGCAGCCTGCAGGGCATGAATTTCTGCATGGGGAGTTCCTGCCTTTTTGTGGTAGCCTTTACCCACAACCGTGCCGTTCTTGACCACAACTGCTCCGACACAGGGATTAGGCGAGGTTCTGCCAATTCCCTTTTTTGCCTCCTGCAAGGCCAGGCGCATGTAATTGCGGTCAATATCAGCCACGCTAATCCTTCCTGGTATCCAGCAACCCTTTCAGTTCATCCATGAACTCATTAATATCCTTGAACTGCCTGTACACGGATGCAAACCTGACATATGCAACCTCGTCAAGCTTTGCCAAGCCCTCCATCATTTTTTCTCCGATCCACTGGGTTGGCACCTCACGTTCACCCATATCCTGGAGTTCTCTTTCCAGCGAATCCACGAATTCATCAATATCCGCCATGCTCACCGGTCTTTTCTCACAGGCTTTTTTCAGGCCAGCTACAACTTTATAGCGGTCATAGGCTTCCCGTCGCCCGTCTTTCTTGATGAGCATGGGCATCATGACCTCCAGCCGTTCATAAGTGGTAAAACGCTGCCCGCATGATTCACAGGACCGGCGCCGACGTATAATTGTATTTTCTTTATTCAGCCTGGAATCAACTACCTTGTTTTCGAGGTGACCGCAATATGGACATTTCATGCTTTTCTTCCCTAGTCTGTATTTTGTCGCCTAACCTGATTTTATATATGAGTATGGATAACTCTGGCTACCGCCAACCCCCTGCCGCCTCTGGAAATTATCTGTATCTAAGGTACACATTCTTTCAGGGCAATTCGTTTTGAAAAGCTCGATGCTGACAGAGAATGCACTCCTAATATATGGTTATTGACAGACCCCGTTCTCTAACCACGAGATTTTTAGGATTGTAACAAAATTCAGCATATTTTGCTGTAACGGTTCAACCAAATTTTTTCGGGACAATGCCTGCTTCAGCAAGCATATCTGAGGCCAGAGGGTCAGGATAGCCCTCCTTATAATAAATTTCAACGATGCCGGCATTTATCAGCATCTTGGTGCAGATCGAACAGGGCATGTTGGTACAGTAGAGTGAAGTCCCCTGGATATTGACGCCATGAATTGCCGCCTGGATGATGGCATTCTGTTCGGCATGCAGACCGCGGCACAACTCGTGACGTTCGCCTGAAGGGATACCCATCTGCTCACGCAGGCAGCCCACATCCAGGCAATGCTTTATCCTGGCAGGCGCCCCGTTGTATCCGGTGGTCATTATGCGTTTGTCTCTTACGAGGATGGCACCCACTTGGCGTCTCAGGCAGGTGGAACGCTGGGCAACAAGCTCTGTAATGCCCATGAAGTATTCTTCCCAGGATGGGCGAGTCACTTTTTTCATTGTTTACACTTATGTTTTATTTTTCTTGGTGAAAGAAGACAGGCAAACCGAAAACCCAATTAGTCCGGTTTAATGAAAACAGGTTATTCCTCGTCTGCGTACATATGAGGATAAAGCGGGAACCTTTCACACAATTCCCTGACCTCGGAACGGGTCCTTTTAATTTCCTTCTCATCGCCGCGTTTCAATATTACCCGGTTCATCCACGCTGCAATCTGTTCCATATGATGTTCTTTGAGGCCGCGGCTGGTTACTGCCGGGGTTCCTATCCTGATGCCACCGGTGACAAAACGGCTTTGGGTGTCAAATGGAACGGCGTTCTTATTGACTGTCAGGCCTGCGCACTCCAGAACCTCTTCGGCTTCCTTGCCGGTAATATCCTTATTGCTCAGGTCCACGAGCAATAAGTGATTGTCAGAGCCCCCGGACACGAGTTTGAAGCCGAACCTAATAAGAGCTGCTCCCAGGGCCTGGGAATTTTTTACCACCTGCTGCTGGTAGAGTACAAATTCTCTGGACATTGCCTCCTTGAAACTCACCGCCTTAGCGGCAATGACATGCATCAGGGGACCGCCCTGGATTCCGGGAAAAATCTTGGAGTTCAGACTTTTGCCGTATTCCTCTTTAGCCAGGATCAGTCCGCCCCTGGGGCCCCGCATGGTTTTGTGGGTTGTAGTTGTAACATAATCTGCATAGGGCACCGGCGAAGGATGCACCCCAGCTGCCACCAGGCCGGCGATATGGGCCATGTCCACCATGAACAGGGCATCAACCTGGTCGGCAATATCCCTAAAGGCCTGGAAATCAATAAAACGGGGATAGGCGCTGGCACCGGCAACAATCATTTTGGGCCTATGTTCATGGGCTACACGCTCAACTTCATCCATGCTGATCGTGCCTGTTTCCCTGTCAACGCCGTATGAAATAAAGTTGAAGAGCTGGCCGGAAAAGTTGACAGGGCTGCCATGGGTAAGGTGCCCGCCATGGGCCAGATCCATACCCAAAACCTTGTCACCGGGGCTCAATGCAGCGAAATAAACAGCCATGTTTGCCTGGCTGCCTGAATGGGCCTGGACATTTGCATATTCGGCCTGAAACAGTTCCTTGGCCCTGTCAATGGCCAAATTTTCTACAGCATCTGCATAATCGCAGCCACCATAATAGCGCTTGCTGGGGTAGCCTTCAGCATACTTGTTGGTAAAAATTGAGCCCTGGGCCTCAAGCACTGCTTCGCTGACAATATTTTCAGAGGCAATGAGCTCAAGATAGTAGCGCTGGCGCTCCAATTCGTTTTTTATGGCATTGTAGACTTCGGGATCTTGGCTTTTCAGGGTTGACATCGCTGCAATGGCTCAGGCAATAGTAACTATTTGAAAGAATTACGGATATACTTAAAACATATCAATCCGGCGCTGGTGTCTGCCGCCGGCAAACTCAGAGGTCATCCAGGTCCGTACTATTTCCGCCGCCAGACCAGGGCCGATTACCCTTGCCCCCAGACAGAGAATATTTGCATCATTGTGTTCCCGGCTCATCTTGGCGGAAAACATTTCATTGCAAAGCGCTGCCCTGATTCCCGGTACACGGTTTGCCGCCATGGACATGCCGATGCCGGTCCCGCATATAAGGATGCCGCACTGGCATTTCCCTTCTATGACCAGTAAACTCACCGACCTGGCAAAATTGGGATAGTCAACGGAATCAGCCGAGTTGCAACCCTGGTCGTCAACCACATGCCCCAATTTGTTTAGCACTGACACTACGGTATTTTTCAATTCAATCCCGCCATGATCACAACCAATGGCTACCTTCACATTGACACCTCAATACTCAAACAGGCTTTAGTCTTCAAATTTCTTCATGGCAAGAACCGCATTTGTGCCGCCAAATCCGAATGAATTTGACAACGCAGCTCTTATAAGAACCTTGCGTGCTGTATTTGGGACATAATCTAGATCACATTCCGGATCAGGGTTTTCCAGGTTTATTGTCGGTGGAATGATCTGGTTTTTGATGGCTAAAGCCAGAAATACCGACTCAATCCCCCCGGCCCCTCCAAGCATATGACCGGTCATGGATTTAGTGGAACTGACGGCAAATTTATATGCGTGCTCGCCAAATACGGTTTTTATTGCCCGGGTCTCCACCACATCATTCAGCGGGGTGGAGGTACCATGGGCATTTATATAATCAATGTCCTCCGGAACAAATCCTGCATCATCGAGGGCCATGCGCATGCAACGTGCCGCGCCGTCACCATCCTCGGGCGGGGCTGCCATGTGATACCCGTCCCCGGACAGGCCGAAGCCTACGATCTCGGCAAATATGTGAGCTCCTCTCTGGCGTGCATGTTCCAGCTCTTCCAGGATCATCATGCCTCCACCCTCAGAAATTATAAAACCATCCCTGTCTCTGTCAAAAGGCCGGCATGCCTTTTCCGGGTTCTCGTTCTGTCTCGATAAGGCTTTCATAGCATTAAAACCGCCAACAGCCAGGGGACAGACAGTTGATTCGCTGCCGCCGGTAATGGCTACGTCACAATCCCCACGGCTGATGGAACGAAAAGCTTCTCCCACAGCATGGGTCCCTGCGGCGCAGGCTGTAGTCACCGAGAGATTCGGGCCCTTGGCGCCAAAAACTATGGAAATCTGCCCTGCACTCATGTTTGATATGACCATGGGAATAAAAAAAGGCGTGATCTTGCGTGGTCCTCTTTCCAGAAAGACCTGGTGGTACTTCTCAATAGTCTGCAGACCGCCGATGCCATTCCCGGTAAAGACACCAACGCGATGCGCCCTCGCAGGATCAATGGTCAGAGCGGCCTCTTTCAGGGCCATGCCTGCAGTTGCTACGGCATACTGCACAAAAAGATCAAGGTGCCGCGCCAGTTTGGTATCAATAAACTCCTCAGCAGTAAAATCCTTGACCTCAGCGGCAATTTTAACAGCATGATCACTGGTGTCAAACCGCGTAATGGGGCCAATCCCGCTTTTACCCTCACATAAATTGTGCCAGGTCTTTTCGGTTCCGGTCCCCAACGGCGTAACCAGACCGGTGCCTGTCACTACCACCCTGCGTTTCATTGTTTCGCACCCATCAGAATATATCCTGTAGTCTACCCGCCGACGAATTCCTTAAAAAACTGCGGGGCCAAGCGAAGCTTTGTGCCCTCTCAGTCAAAGATATCAGCCGGTTATCAGAAAGGGATCTTATGAAACTTCTTTTACGTGGTTTATGGCATCCTGAACCGTGGTTATTTTCTCAGCCACTTCATCAGGAATCTCGATGCCAAAAGCTTCTTCCATTGCCATGATAAGTTCTACAAGATCCAGGGAATCTGCACCAAGATCATCAACAAAAGAAGCACTCGGCACCACCTTATCCTTATCAACACTCAACTGCTCAACAATGATATCAATCACTTTTTCTTCTGCCGAC
>Ga0209536_100001289_pt1 | contig 41607 bp, 43 predicted proteins | sample DeeMarSeWOR28_12_FD_187461 | JGI IMG/M metagenome (GOLD analysis project Ga0209536, IMG submission 187461) | Marine sediment microbial communities from White Oak River estuary, North Carolina - WOR-2-8_12 (SPAdes) (version 2) | ecosystem: Environmental > Aquatic > Marine > Intertidal zone >...
GCTGGCGAGCCGTAACCTGGTGACCGTTGTCGGGCTCAACTACAAGGACGAGCCGGCCGATGCCGAGCGCTGGCTGCAGCAGTTCGGCAATCCCTACGCCACCAGCGTGATCGACCGCGACGGCCGTGTCGGCATAGACTGGGGCGTGTACGGCGTGCCGGAAACCTTCGTCATCGGCGCCGACGGCCTGATCAAGTACAAGCACATCGGCCCGGTTACGCACGAATCGCTGGAGCAGAAGATCATGCCTGTGCTGAAGGAGTTACTGGGTTGAGAATTCTTTTGACGATGCTGGTCTTCGCCGTCCTCTCGGCGCCGGCCCAGGCGGCGATCGAGGCTTACCAGTTCGAATCGGAGCAGATGGAGGCGGATTACAATCAGCTCATCAACGAGTTGCGTTGCCTGGTGTGCCAGAACCAGAATCTGGCCGGCTCGGATGCCGACCTCGCGCGCGATCTGCGGCGCGAAACCTATGACATGCTGAACCAGGGCAAATCGCCGCAGCAGGTGGTCGATTTTATGGTGGAGCGTTACGGCGATTTCGTTCTCTACCGTCCACAGTTCAAGTCGACAACCTACCTGTTATGGCTGGGCCCGTTCCTGTTGCTGGTCGGCGTGCTGATACTGTTGATACGCCGCCTGCGCGCGCCGTCTTCCCGCCCCGAGGTGGACGCGCAGGCGCTCGCCAGGGCCCGCCAAATACTCGAAAACAAAGAGCCGAATCAATGAGTTTCTGGATAGTCGTGGCGGCGCTGCTGGCGCTCGCGCTGGGGTTTTTATTGCTGCCGCTGGTGCGCAGCGTGCGTGCGCAGCAGGCCGACCAGCGCCAGCAGCAGAATATCCAGATCGCGCAGGAGAAAAAGACCCTGCTGGATGCGCAGCTGAGCGAGGGCGAAATCGACCAGGCCGGCTTCGATGCCGCCTATGCCGATTTGCAGACCGCGCTGGCGCTGGAGCTGGAGCGCGCCGAAAGCGGCGGCGAAGCCGCGCGTGGCAAATGGATGGCGCTGGTGGTGATGCTGTTCATTCCCTGCACCAGCGTCGCGCTATACCTTTATTTCGGCGAGTACCGCGTCATCGAAAACCCGCAGCTGGCGCAGGCCGCCCCGGCGTCGCAACCCGCGGCCGCGCCGCAGATGTCGCTGGAGGAAATGGTGGCGGTCATCGAGAAGCGCCTGCAGGATAATCCGCAGGATGCCGAGGCCTGGTTCATGCTCGGCAGAACGCGAATGGCGAAGCGCGATTTCGCCGCAGCGGTCGAAGCCTTCCGGCGCAGTAATGAGGTGATGGCCGACGAGCCGGGGATCCTGTTCGCGCTGGCGGATGCGCTGGCGATGCAAAATAACGGCAGCCTGCTGGGCGAACCGGAGGAGCTGGTGCAGCGTGGATTACAAATAGCGCCGAGATTCCCCAACGGGCTGTGGCTGGCCGGCATGGCGGCCGAGCAGCGGGAAGATTTCAAGGCGGCGTATCACTACTGGTCTTTGCTGTTGCCGATGATCAATGACAGTCCCGAGTCGGCAAACGAGGTGCGTGGCATGCTCGCTTCGCTGGAGCAGCGCGATCCGTCACTGGTAAAGCCGGCCAGCGTTGCCCGGGCGCTCAACCTCCAGGTCGATATCAGTGACGAGTTACGCGCCCGCGCCACCCCGGAGACCGCGGTGTTCGTCTATGCCAAGGCGATGCAGGGGCCGCCGATGCCGCTCGCGGTCAAGCGCCTGCAGTTGCAGGACTTGCCGCTAACCCTGTCGCTGGGCGATGCCGACGCGATGATGCCGTCGATGAAACTGTCTTCCTTCGAGCAGGTGATCGTCGGTGCGCGCGTGTCCTTCAGCGGCAACCCCGTCGCGCAAAGCGGAGATTTCTATACCGAACTGGATGGGGTAGACAGCGCCAACCCGCCCGAGAGAATCAGCCTGACCATCGACCAGGTCAAATAGACTAGATCCTTTAGCCGAAAGCTTTTTTGATGTCGTCGTAGGGCGCGGTAATCGCGTAGACTTTTCGATACCCCATGTTGCCAAGCGTGTGTGCGGCCAGCGAAGCGCGCCCGCCACCGCCGCAATGTGTCAGGATAACGGTGTCCGACTCGGGGCAAGTCTTGTGTATCATCATTTCCAGCAGGCCACGGGAGATATGCACCGATTCGGCTAATTTCGACTTGGCGGCACTGTCGGCCTCACGCACGTCGATGATCACCGCATCCGGGTTTTCGTCGTAAATCTTGCGCGCGGTTGCAATGTCCACGCACTCGATGCGCTGTTGCGCTTCGCGAATCAGTTCATCGGCACTCTTCAGCATAAGCGTCCCTCTGGAGTAGTATTTAAAAACGCAAGTTTACTGCGAAACCGGCACTGCACAAGCCAATCTCGGGGCTTCACCTGACGAATCTAGTCGATAAAATTATCTGCCTGCAGCGAGGGCCGTGGAGAAATCGCTGCCGGCCGCCAGTTTTTCACCGACCACTGCAGGATCGTCAGCGGAGTTTCATGTTCGAGTTCCGCGGGCGGTTGCTGATCGAGATGGCGCAGCGCCGCCAGCAGCAGGCGTGACGCGTTAGCGTGATCCAGCGGGGTGGCGCCGGTTTGTTTGCTGAGCTTGATGCCGTCCGCATTGTTGACCAGCGGCAAATGCAGGTAGTCGGGTGTCGCAAAACCGAGCCTCTGCTGCAGGTAGATGTGCAGGCAGGTGTTTTCCAGCAGGTCTGCACCGCGTACGACCTGGTCGATTCCCTGCAGTTCGTCGTCGACCACCACGGCTAGATGATAGGCGTAGATATTGTCGCTGCGGCGTAACACGAAGTCACCGACCCGCGCTTCCAGCGCCAGCGAAAACCAGCCGTATACCTGATCGTGAAAGCCGATGGTGCCGGCGTTCGCGGTCGACATGCGTATCGAGTGGCCAGTTTCCGGCAGCGATTTATTGCGGCATAACCCGGGGTATATCTGCCCCAGCGGGCCGCTCTCGACGCCGTGCTCGCGCAGCGATCTGCGGCTGCATTCGCAGGCGAAACAATCACCCTGGTGCAACAGCTTTTCGAGCACAAGCCGGTACTCGTCGAAGTGGCTGCTCTGGTAAACGACCTCGCCATCCCAGTCGAAACCGAAGGCTTCGAGGTCGCGCAGTATCTGCTCGCTGGCGCCAGCGACGACGCGCGGCGTATCGACGTCTTCGATGCGCAGCAGCCAGCGACCCTGTTGCGATCTCGCGGCGCAGTAACTTCCCAGCGCCGCCACCAGCGAACCGAAGTGCAGGGCTCCCGAGGGCGTTGGTGCGAATCGTCCGGTTGGTGGCGTCAAGTCAGCAGGTTTTCGAGGATACTTTGGTAGATGTCCGATAACTGGTCGAGTTCGGCAACGTCGACGTGCTCGTTTAGCTTGTGAATCGATTCGTTCACCGGCCCCAGTTCGAGCACCTGGGCGCCGGTGGGGGCGATAAAACGCCCGTCCGAGGTACCACCGGTAGTTTCCAGCGAGGGGCGTTTGCCGGTGTGTTGCTCGATCGCCCGTTGCGCCGCTTCAACCAGTTCGCCCGCGGGTGTGAGGAAAGGATAGCCCGATACCGACCAGTCGATGTGATAGTCGAGTTCGTGCTTGTCGAGAATGGCGCGCGTCGTTTCGATAATGTGCTGCGCGTCGATCTCGGTGGAATAGCGCAGGTTGAACAGGACCTCGGCATGCCCGGGGACGACGTTGTGCGCGCCGGTGCCGGCATTGATGTTGGATATCTGCAGGCTGGTGGGCGGGAAGAACTGGTTGCCCTGGTCCCATTCGTGACGCGCCAGTTCGTGCAGCGCCGGCATCGCCCGGTGGATCGGGTTGTCGACCTTGTGCGGGTAAGCGACGTGGCCCTGTACGCCGTTGATGACCAGTTTTGCGCCGATCGATCCGCGCCGGCCGTTCTTTACCACGTCGCCGACATGCGTGTGGCTGGAGGGCTCGCCGATCAGCGCCCAGTCGATCTTTTCCGCGCGTGCTTCGAGGGTTTCCATGACCTTGACCGTGCCGTTGATGGCGATGCCTTCCTCGTCGCTGGTGATCAACAGGGCTATCGATCCCTGGTGGTCGGCGTGTTTCTCGACGAAACGCTCGCAGGCGGTGACGAAGGCGGCGATGCTCGATTTCATGTCGGCGGCACCACGGCCGTAGAGCACGCCGTCACGGACTTCCGGCTTGAACGGATTGCTCAGCCACTTGTCCAGCGGCCCGGTCGGCACCACGTCGGTATGGCCGGCGAAGGCGAGTAAAGGCGCCGCTTTGCCGCGCCGCGCCCACAGGTTGGTGACGTCGCCGAATGCCAGGGTTTCGCAGTCGAAGCCGATGGCGCTCAAACGCTCGATCAGCATGTCCTGGCAGCCCGCATCATCGGGCGTGACCGAAGGCCGCGCGATCAGTTCGCAGGCCAGTTTGAAAGTTGCGCTGTTCATGCCGGGTCGAAAATCTCCTGGTACTGTTGCTCGCTGAAAGCGATGTGAAACTGGCCATTATGCGCGAGGATGGGGCGCTTGATCAGCGCCGGGCTGGCGCGCATCAGGCGCAGCGCGGCAACCTCGTCGACCTCTGATTTTTCCTCTTCCGCAATCGCGCGCCAGGTGGTTCCGCGCCGATTCAGCATGACTTCCCAGCCGAGATGAGCCGCCATCGACTGCAGCAACTCGGCGTCGACACCCTGTTTGCGGTAGTCGTGAAACTGATAGTCGATGGCGTGGTCGCGCAGCCAGTTGCGCGCCTTTTTAATGGTGTCGCAATTGCTGATGCCGTATAGCGTGGTAGTGCTCATTAGATGTTGCGCAATAACTCGTTGATACCGACCTTGCCGCGGGTTTTTTCGTCGACCTGCTTGACGATGACCGCGCAGTAGAGGCTGTAGCGCCCGTCGTCGGAGGGCAGGTTGCCGGATACCACGACCGAGCCAGCCGGGATGCGGCCATAGCTGACCTCACCGGTTTCGCGATGGTAAATCTTGGTGCTCTGTCCGATGTATACACCCATCGAAATCACCGAGTTCTTTTCGACGATGACGCCTTCGACCACCTCGGAGCGCGCGCCGATGAAGCAATTGTCTTCGATGATGGTCGGCGAAGCCTGCAGGGGTTCGAGCACGCCGCCGATACCGACGCCGCCCGACAGGTGCACGTTCTTGCCGATCTGCGCGCAGGAACCGACCGTCGCCCATGTGTCGACCATGGTGCCGCTGTCGACGTAGGCGCCGATATTGACGAAGCTGGGCATCATCACCACGCCCGGCGCCACGTAGGAACCCTTGCGCGCCACCGCGGGCGGCACCACGCGCACACCGCTGGCGACGTGCTGTTCGTGGCTGCAGCCGTCGAACTTGGAATCGACCTTGTCGAAATACTGGGTAAAGCCACCCGGCATGATCTGGTTTTCGCGAATGCGAAACGACAGCAGCACGGCCTTTTTCAGCCACTCGTTGACCTGCCAGCCACCGTCGATCGGTTGCGCCACCCGTTGTTGCCCGGAATCCAGCATCTCGATCGCTGACTGTACCGCGTTGCGAGTATCTGCATCGACGGTGGTCGGAGTAATTTCAGCGCGATTTTCGAACGCCTGCTCGATAATTTGCTGAATGTCGGCCATGTTGTTTCTCCTAAAGTGTTGCGATTAGCGAATTGATCCGGTGAGCGGCATCGATACACTCATCCAGCGGCGCCACCAGCGCCATGCGTACGCGGTTCTCGCCGGGATTGCCGGCGGCGGTTTCGCGCGCAAGGTAGCGACCGGGCAGAACGGTTACGTTTTGTTCGGCATATAGCCGGCGCGCGAACTCGGTGTCGGCTAGCGGCGTCTGCGCCCACAGGTAGAACCCCGCCTGCGGTTTTTGCGGCGCGAGTGTAGCAGAAAGCAACTGCAAAACCTGCTCGAATTTTTCCCGGTAGAGGCGCCGATTCTCGATGACGTGTGCCTCGTCGCTCCAGGCCGCGACGCTCGCCGTCTGTGTTGCCGGGGGAAGGGCGCAGCCGTGATAGGTGCGATACAGCAGGAACTGCGCCAGCAGTGCGGCATCGCCGGCGACGAAGCCGGAGCGCAGCCCGGGCAGGCTGGAGCGTTTCGACAGGCTGTGGAACGCGAGGCAATGGCTGAAGTCGTCGTTGCCCATGGCCGCGGCGGCGCCCAGCAGTCCCTCGGGCGGGCACGACTCGTCGAAGTAGATTTCCGAGTAGCACTCGTCGCTGGCGATGACGAAGTCGTGGCGATGCGCCAGTTCGATAAGGCGCTGCAGGTAGTCGCGAGACATCACCGCGCCGGTGGGATTGCCGGGATTACAGATGTAAATCATCTGGCAATCGTCCCATTCTGCAGCGCTGACGCTGTCGAGGTCCGGCAGGAAATCGTTTTCCTCGCGGCAGTCCAGATAATGCGGCCTGGCGCCGGCCAGCAGGGCCGCACCCTCGTAAATCTGGTAGAACGGGTTGGGCATCAGCAGCAGCGGATTGGCGGCGCTGCGGTCGATCAGGCATTGCGCGATCGCGAACAGCGCCTCGCGCGTGCCGCTGACGGGCAGCACGTTGCATCCGGCGTCGAGTTGCCCGCGAGGAATAGCGAAGCGGCGCGACAGCCAGGCGGCTATAGCCTCGCGCAACGTGTCGTACCCACGCGTGCTGGGGTAGGTCGACAACTGGTGTAGATGGGAGATCAGGCTTTCCACCACGAAATGCGGTGCCGGATGCCGCGGTTCGCCAATCGACAGCGCGATGTGATCGAGCCCGGCCGGCGCTTGCAGGCCCTGTTTCAGCTCCGCAAGCTTTTCGAACGGATAGCGTTGTAGCCGGCTTAAGTCTTTGTTCATGAGTGTCCTGGTCGAGCGAGTGCCTAGTATAACGGCACTGTAGTGCAATTGAATCGGCAATTTCAAAGTGCGAGCAACAACCTGCTGGGGGTGAAGCCAAGTTTGACAGGAATGCCGCGCGCAGCTGGTGCAGCGCGCCGCCCGGCGTGGCATTATTAGCCGCTGTTAACCGATGGAACAGGCAGTGGACGAATTAGACAGTGTGCGCCAGGAATACCTGGCTTTGCGCGAGCGGTGCCAGGGCGCGTTGCTGGCGACCCTGGAGGCCGACCAGACCCCGTCGGCGAGTTACGCGCCACTGGTGTGGCTAAATGGCCAGAGCTATCTGTTTCTCAGCGACCTCGCCGGCCATACCCGCAATCTGAAGAGCTGCCCGTCGCTCGGACTGATGCTGATCGAGGGCGAGGATGCAAGCGCCAATGCCTTTGCCCGCCGGCGCATAACGCTGCAGGGCGAGGCCCGCATGGTTGAACGCGGGGACCCTTCGTTTGCACCGGTGCTGGCCGAATTTCATCGCCGCTTCGGCCAGGTAATGGCGGTGCTCGAATCGCTACCGGATTTTCACCTGTTTCGCCTGCAGTTGCAGCGTGGCCGCTACATCCGCGGTTTCGGCCAGGCTTTCGAGTTATCGGGCGAAGGATTGACGCAACTGGTCCATATCAATCCCGCGAATTCGGCCTGACTCTAGCAAGGGCAGGGGCCGCAGGTCAGCTCGACGATTTCGAGATTGCATAGTCCTTCGCGGCGGTTGCCGGGCCGGGGCTGGCGTCCGGGCGGGACTTGATAAATCCATTCGCTACCAGTGACTGGAGGATATCGGCCGCGTTCTCATAGCGCGACAGGCGTTTCAGTTCGGCGACATCGTTGCTGCCATTTACCAGAATCAGCACGCGCCGATGTTGCATCGATAAACCCTGCGCGCGGGTCTTGATTTCGATCTGGCCCCTGGCCGTCTTGCAAAAAATATCGTCTGGATTCATCGAGGGTTTTTGCGTTGAAGATCGTCGATGATACCAGTCTCCAGAGGAATTAATATTGTTGCTGTAGCTCCCGCACCTGCTGTCGACGAGGGTGCGGAAATTTACCGGTTAATGCAATTTTGGCTAGCAACTTCGAGGCAGCTGTGTTTTACTACTGCCAACTAAATATCAGTGGCCCGAAGTCGAAACGCGAAAATCGCAGAAGACTTGCAAGTCGAGGCAAACAGACTGGAGGAGATAGCTGTCATAGTAAAATAATAAGACAGTGAGGACGAGAAAGGCGCCATTAGGCGCCTTTTTTTTGTCTGCAAGAATATTTCCACTGACGGTTCGACTCTCTGCGCCTCGGGTTTCTTCATGCCTCCGCTAGCGGCTGTTATGCGCCTGGTTTGCAGTCGTTGTCCAGGTCCGATCTGCCGGTTTGCTCTCTGTGAGGCTGATTTTCGTCAGCAAATAGCTCGACTGTGAGCTGGCGATAATTGTTATACTATCTGCCCGATGAAGCACTGTTTACGGATACTGATCCCGCTGTTACTGCTGCTCGCACCCGTCAAGGCTGCCGAGCAGGCTGTGATCGTGCGCCAGGCACCTGTCTATGCGCAGGCCAGCAGCGCATCGGGTATTGTCGGTCAGCTCTCTGCTGGAACCAGGGTCGCCGTTTTTGCGCGCGAAGGAGGCTGGCAGGAGGTCTTCTCGGAGCAACCCGAGTTGACCGGCTGGGTGCGGGTATACCAGGTGCGTGGCGGTAATTACGCTGCTCCGGAAGTGATCACGGAGCAGGAAGACTCGCGCGGTTTTCTCGCCGGGCTGGCTTCGTTTTCGCGCAAGGCCAGTGGTTTTTTTAAGCGGGATTCGACTGCGACCAGCTCGGGTACGGCGACCATCGGCGTGCGCGGTCTGAGCGAGGCTGACATCAACTCGGCAAAGCCAGATTTCGGCGAACTTGAAAAGATGAACACATATGCCAGCAAGCCTGAGCGCATGGAGTTTTTCACCGCGCAGGGTGGGTTGCAGGCGCACAAGGTGCCTTATATTTCGGGGCTCAAGGAATGAATCGGATATCGTGGCCGAGACTCGTGCTCGGAGGGATGTTGCTGATTGCCTGCCTGGCGCCGTCGGGCCACGCATTCGATTTGAACCAGTTTACCCGGCAGATCAAGGAAGCCAGTAAGGACCTGGGGCTGGATCTGGACAAGATCGAGCTGATGCGCGACGAGGTCTCGACCGAAGAAGAGATCGAAATAGGCTCGAATCTTACTGCAGGCCTGCTCGGCGCCGCCGCTCTGGTCGATGACAAAGAGTTGCAACGCTATGTGAACGATGTCGGCTTCTGGGTCGCCGCGCAGTCGCAGCGAGCGGATTTGCCGTGGCGCTTCGGTGTTATCGATTCGCCCGGAGTCAATGCGTTCGCGGCTCCCGGAGGTTATGTTGTGTTAACCCTGGGCCTGTACCAGTTGCTGGAGAACGAAGCTCAACTGGCCGGCGTGTTGGCCCACGAAATAACGCATGTAGTGCGCAAGCACCATCTCAAGGCCTTGCAGGAATCGATGCAAACGGAATTCTGGACCGACCTCGCGGTGTACGCGGCAGGCGACGCGGTAGGTGGCAAGACGGAGCGCAAGGTCATGCAAAAACTGGTCGATTCCGGGCTGCAGTTGTACACCACCGGGCTCGATCGCAGATTCGAGTTCGATGCCGACCTGCGCGGCGTGGTATTGATGGCCCGCGCCGGCTACGATCCCTATGCATTTCTCGACGTGTTGACCACCATCGACAGCATCAACCCGCAATCCGCCGAACTCACGGTTTTCATGAATACCCATCCGCCCACCACCGACCGGCTCGATACGCTCGCCACAAAAATGGACGGCAAGCTGGATTCTTACGCCGCGGGAGTAGACAATGCAGGTCGCTTCCGCGAGGTCGCGGCGACTCGCTGACAACAGGTAGCGCAGGGTTTTTCCGGAGTAGTAAACAATCATGCAATACAACAGTGATAACGATCGCGCGGTCATGTGCTGGTTACTGGTTTGCCTGGCGCTGATTTTCGCAATGGTCATCCTCGGCGGGGTGACGCGACTTACCGGTTCCGGCCTGTCGATGGTGACCTGGCATCCGACTGGCGCCTGGCCGCCCACCAGCCTGGCCGAGTGGCAGGCGGAATTCGAGTTGTATCAACAGTTCCCCGAATACCTGAAACTGAATCGAGGACTGACCCTGGACGGCTTCAAATCGATCTACTGGTTCGAGTATTCACACCGCATGCTGGGGCGCCTGATTGGCCTGGTTTTTCTGCTGCCATTTTGCTATTTCTGGGTACGCAAGATGATCAGGCCGGGATTGACGCCAAGGCTGATCGTTATGTTTGTGCTCGGTGGCCTGCAGGGATTACTGGGCTGGTACATGGTGAAAAGCGGCCTGGTCAGCAATCCCCACGTCAGCCAGTATCGCTTGACCGCGCATTTAATGGCCGCGATCCTGATTTATGGCTTTATTCTGTGGACAATTTTTAACCTGGCGTTCAGCGAGCCTTATCAGCCTCTCGCCGATTCGCAGGTAAGCGGCTGGCGCAAGGCATCGCTGGCGTTGTGCGGGCTGGTCTTACTGACCATTGTTTCCGGTGGCTTCGTTGCCGGTCTCAAGGCGGGCATGATTTTCAATACCTTTCCGCTGATGGGGGGACGCCTGATTCCCGAGGGAATAGGCGCGCTGTCGCCCTGGTATCTGAACCCGCTGGAGAACATGGTAACCGTACAGTTCGATCATCGTTGGCTGGCGATTACCACCGGTTTGCTGCTGTTTGCCTGGTACCTGCGCGGACGCGCTCGCTTTCGGCAACCTTTGCCGCAACGCAGTTTCAAACTGGTCGGCATGATGGTCATCATCCAGCTGGCGCTGGGTATCGCTACGCTGCTGCTGCAGGTGCCGGTAGTGCTCGGCGCCCTGCACCAGGCGGGCGCGCTGTTGTTATTCAGCGCCGTGCTTTTTAATATATACGCCCTCAGCCGGATCTAGGTGCATCCATGATAAGAAGCGGTGAGCAGGCGGCATGAACGCGAGCAGAATTGGACATGGCTACGATGTACATGCCTTCACCGCCGGTGACGGCTTCGTGCTCGGTGGCGTGCGCATCGCCGACCAGCGCAGCATGCTCGCTCATTCGGACGGCGACGTATTAATACACGCGCTGTGCGACGCGCTGTTGGGGGCCATCGGCGCGGGTGATATCGGCCAACTGTATCCCGACTCGGACCCGCGCAACGAAAACCGTGACAGCCGGGAGTTTTTACGCGAGGTCAGGCAGCGCGTCACCACGGCCGGCTACCGGCTCGGCAATGCCGATGTCACCATCATCGCGCAAACGCCCAAAATGGCGCCGCATACGGCTGCGATGCGGCAGTTGCTGGCGCAGGATCTGGACTGCGATTCGTGCCAGATCAATATCAAGGCAACCACCACCGAAGGGCTGGGTTTCATCGGCCGTGAACAGGGCATAGCCGTGGCCGCGGTGGTTTTACTGGAGCGCTGCTGAGATGACGCTGGGACCTGTCATGCTGGACGTCAAGGGCTACGAGCTCGACGACGAGGATCGCCGGCGCCTGTGTCATCCGCAGACGGGCGGGGTGATCCTGTTCAGCCGTAATTATCGCGATCCGCAACAGCTGGCGCAGCTGTGCCGCGACATTCATCAACTGCGCGACCCGCGGCTAGTGATCTCCGTCGATCATGAAGGCGGGCGCGTGCAGCGATTCCGCGAGGGTTTCCAGGCGCTTCCGGCGATGGGGCATCTGGGTGATCTGTATGACACCGAGCCGCAGCAGGCGGTGCAACTGGCCGAGACCTTCGGCTGGCTGATGTGTGCCGAACTGCTGCACTACGGCGTCGACCTGAGCTTTGCCCCGGTGCTCGATATCGGCGATCCGGTGAGCAGCGTGATCGGCGATCGTGCCTTTCATCGTGACCCCGAAATCATCGCCCACCTCGCCAATGCCTGGGTGCGCGGCATGCGCGCCGCAGGCATGGAGGCGGTGGGCAAGCATTTTCCCGGACACGGTTCGGTCGAGGGCGACTCGCATCATGTGATGCCCTTCGATCGCCGCAGTTTCGCCGATATCGAGGCGCTCGACCTGGTGCCGTTCCGGCGCGTGATCAACACCCATCTGGCGGGCATCATGATGGCGCATGTCATCTACGAACAGGTGGACCCACAGGCTGCCGGTTACTCGCGCTACTGGATCGAAACCGTGCTGCGCGAGCAGCTCCGCTTCGAAGGAGTGGTATTTAGTGATGACCTTAGCATGTGTGGCGCCGAAGCGGTCGGCGGCTATCCCCAGCGTGCCCGCCGGGCGCTGGATGCCGGCTGCGATGTTTTACTGGTGTGCAACAATCCCGAGGGCGCCGACGAGGTGCTGGACAGTTTGCAGGGATATTCCAGCCCGGCCACGCAGCTGCGCATGATCCGCCTGCACGGGCAGAATGCGCATGCCGACCTGTTCGCAAGCAGCGAGTGGCGGCAGGCCTGCGCGCAACTCGCGCAGTTCAATCGGCGCCTTGGCCTGGCCGAGAGTGGGGATTTGTTCGAATGACCTTCGGTTTGGAAAAGTGGATTCCCGGGCTCAACCCGGAACATAGCTGGATGCTACAGGTGTTTGTGCTGGTGCTGGTGACTGCGCTGGTCAGTTTTATAGTCAAGCGCCTGCTGTTGAAGCTGGCGAAAAAAGTCAGCATGACGAAGAACCGCTGGGACGACATCCTGTTTACCGCGATGTCGCGACCGACCGGCTGGATAATCTGGCTGCAGGGGCTGGCGATTACTGCCGACCTGATTCTGCGGGAAACCGAAAGTGTGATTTTCAGTTACGCGGACTCGGTGCGCGATGTCGGCGTATTGCTGTGCATTACCTGGTTTGTGCTCGGTATTATTCGCGGCGCCGAGGATATGTACATCGCGACTTCCGAGCAACTGGACAAAACCACCGCGCATGCGCTCGGCAAGTTGCTGCGCCTGGTAGTCTTTGTCACGTCTGGCCTGGTGATCCTGCAAACGCTGGGGTACAGCATTTCCGGCGTGCTCGCCATGGGCGGCGTCGGCGGAATCGCGGTCGGGTTTGCCGCCAAGGACCTGCTCGCCAATTTTTTTGGTGGACTGATCGTCTATCTCGACCGGCCTTTCGCCGTGGGTGACTGGATTCGATCGCCGGACCGTGAAATCGAGGGTACTGTCGAAAAAATCGGCTGGCGCGTAACCGAGATTCGCAATTTTCAGTCACAACCGATGTACGTACCCAACTCGGTTTTTACCACGGTCATCGTGGAAAACCCGTCGCGCATGCAAAACCGCCGCATTTACGAAACCATCGGCCTGCGTTACTCGGACCTGACCAACATGGACAAGGTCGTCAGCGAGGTCGAGGCGATGTTGAGACAGCACGAAGCGATCGACGCAGACAAGACCATGATGGTCAACTTCACCAAGTTCGGCGCCTCTTCGCTGGATTTTTTCGTCTATTGCTTTACGCACACCACGCGATGGGTAGAATTTCACCAGATTAAACAGGATGTGATGCTGCGCATAGCCGATATTATCAAGGCCAACCATGCCGAGATTGCCTTTCCGACCTCGACGATTCACCTGGCGGAGTCCATCCGCGTGGAAAATTCCCGATCATGAATGCAGACAGAGCCCAGCAAGTTCACCAGACCGCCGATTTACTGTTTGACGAGGCGGTGGTCGACCAGGCTATTGCCGATCTCGCGGGCAAGGTCGAAACCGAGTGTGCGGAGGATTTCCCGCTGGTGCTGTGCGTGATGAACGGGGGCCTTTACCTCACCGGGCAATTGTTGCGCCACTGGAATTTTCCGCTGACCCTGGATTACGTGCACGCCACCCGCTATCGGCTGGCGACGCTGGGTAAGGACGTTTTGTGGAAAGCCTACCCGCAAAATGAAATCCGCGATCGCAACGTCATTATTGTCGACGATATCTTCGATCAGGGTTACACGCTTGAAGAAGTGAAATCCTATTGTAACAAGCACGGCGCGCGCAGCTGCCGCAGCGTGTTCCTGATTCGCAAAACCCACGGGCGCAAGAAGGCTGAGGTGCAGCCAGATTTTGTCGGGCTGGAATGCGGTGACTGTTACGTCTACGGCGTGGGCATGGATCTGAACGGCCACTTCCGTAATCTCTCCAGCATCTTCGCTTTGCCCGAAAAGGTTGTTTGATGCTCGCTATTATCGGTGGTAGCGGGCTCTATTCGTTGGGCGAGGATTTTCAACTTGGCGACCAGTTGCCGCAGCAAACCCCCTATGGCGAAACCTCGGCCGCCCCGTTGCTGGGCAGCTGGCAGGACATGGAGCTGGTTTTCCTGCCGCGTCACGGGGAGGGCCACAGCGTGCCCCCGCACGCGGTCAATTATCGGGCCAACCTGTGGTCGCTGAAACAGGCCGGGGTCAGCAGGCTGATCGCGGTCAACGCGGTGGGCGGTATCAGCGCGGACATGGCGCCGCGCAGTCTCGCCGTGCCGCGACAATTGATCGATTACAGTTCAGGCCGCGAGCACAGTTTTTTCGATGGCCGCGATGGCCGGGTGCAGCATGTCGATTTCAGCGAGCCATATAGCGCTGGCTTGCGCGCCAGCCTGTTGCAGGCCGGTACGCAGCTCGGCCTGTCGCTTTTAGATGCAGGAACCTATGGCTGTACCAACGGCCCGCGCTTCGAAACCGCCGCCGAAATCGAGCGCATGCGTCGCGATGGCTGCAGCATGGTCGGTATGACCGGAATGCCGGAAGCGGGGTTGGCACGTGAACTTGAAATCGAATACGCATGCGTCGCGATGTCGGTCAACTGGGCAGCCGGGGTCGCGCAGGGCGATATCAGCATGGCGGAAATAATGACCAATCTGGAACACGGCGTCGCTGCGCTGAGACCCCTGTTACTGGCCGCGGCGCGGCTGATCCTGCGATGAACTACTGCAGTCATTGCGGGCGACCGGTAAGCCTCAAGATTCCTCTCGACGACAACCGCGAACGCTTTGTCTGCGATCATTGCGATCTGGTGCACTATCAAAACCCGAACAACGTCTGTGGCGCCATCCTGACACGTGGTGACCGGGTGTTGCTGTGCAAGCGGGCGATCGAACCCCGCTACGGGCTTTGGACCCTGCCGGCGGGATTCATGGAGAACAACGAAACCGTTGCCGAGGGAGCGGCGCGCGAAGCCATGGAAGAAGCGAATGCCGAATCCGGTCCGTTATCCCTGTTCGGCGTTTTCAGCATGCCTTACATCTCCCAGGTCTACCTGATGTTTCACGGGGAGTTGCTGAGCGAGGTATCTGCCGGTCCAGAAAGCCTCGAGGTGGGATTATTTACGCAACAACAGATTCCCTGGGACGAACTCGCGTTTCCGGTGGTTACGCACAGCCTGAAACTGTTTTTCGAGCACGGTACCGACAAGGTGCATCATGCCTGGTTCAGTCGCGACGCCGACCGCCGCGTGCAGCTGCACTCGATCGATTGAGCCGCGGGCTAGAGTAATGAAATATCGGTGAACTCGGAAACCATGGACTGGTTACGGCCATTGTTCTTGGCTTCGTAGAGGGCGACGTCGGCGCGCTTGATCAGGTCGCCGATGGTTTCACCCTTGACGATAGCGGCACAACCCAGGCTCGCGGTAATCTGAACATTGTGCTCGAAGCTGGTATTCGCCACCAGCTGACGGATGGTTTCCGCGATCGGCAGCAAATCTTCCTCGTCGATGGTGGTGCAGCATATCAGGAATTCTTCACCGCCCCAGCGCGCGATGAAATCGCTGGTGCGAATCGCGCTTTCGAAGGTGCTTGCCAGGCGTTTCAGCACCTTGTCACCGGCGTCGTGACCGAACTTGTCATTGATGGCCTTGAAGTGATCGATGTCGAGCATAATGATGCCAAAGCGCTGATTGTGGCGTTCGAAGCGCGAGAATTCCTTGTGCAATATCTGATTCATGTGGGTGCGATTCGACAGGCCGGTCAGGCTGTCGGTGAGCGCCATACGCGTCAGTTCGTTCTTGTCTTCGAGCAACCCCCTCTTGTCTTCGAGCAGTTCCTTTTGCGTGTCGAGCAGCGATTCGGTGCGCTCGTAGATCTTTTGTTCGAGGTAGGTATTCATGTCCTGCAACTGGCGCGACAGCTTACGCCCATACCAGATTGCGATAAAGGTAACGGTGAGGCTGATCAACACCGCGAAGATAGAGAACAGCGTAATCTGGTAACGGCTGTGCTCGGCATCCTGCTGCGCCAGCAGCAAAGTCTTCTCTACATCCATGCGCTGCATTTGCGTCAGTTCTGACAGATTTGCCAGCAGTGGCGCCGTCTTCGGCAGCACTTCGGTGAGTAAAACCTTGCTGGCCTCTTCCCTGCTGCCGTTCAGAAACAACACCGAAACCTGGCGGTTGAGATCATTTATATCCCTGTCGAGCTGGTCGATGGTTTGCATGATTTCTCGCTCGCGCGGCGCCAGCATCGATTCCAGTCGCTCGCGCGTTGCCGCGTAGGCGCCGCTCATGCGGCTGAAAGTGGGCCAGGATTCGCTCTCGATAAAGTCCTTGTCACGCAGTAGCATGGACTGCATGAAACGGGTGCGATTCTGAATGATGGTGGCCAGTTCGTTGATCAGGTTAATCTTTTGTAACTGCTGGGCGACCTGTTGATTGCTTCCCGCACCCTGGCCGTTGATCGACTGGAAGCCAATATAGGACAGCGCAATCATCAACAGGATGACAATAGCGAATCCGAGGGTGAGCAATCGGGTCGGGTGATGCATTACTACGAACAGGGTCCAGGCGAGATGGCTAATGATTTATATTGGCGGCTCATTTAACTGATTCTAGGATCGAAGCGCAAATTTTTTGTTGCACATTGTCGACATTATGAAAAATCACACCGTGCCTGTTGCTGTGCAGCTTGATCGCGGATTTGTGCTCGGCGACGATCAGCCGGTCGAGTAATTCGAGGCTTTTGGGGTCGACCACGGGATCTCGGTCACCCTGGTAAAGAAACACAGTTGCATTGATGGTGAGGTCGCTTTCCTTGAAAATTTCGACAAATCGCTGTAACTGGTAAAGTGCCCTGACGGGGATGTGCTGGTAGTTGATTTCCGGATTCTCGGGTTCGTTGGGGGTGAACGGCACGATACCTTCGGAGTTGACCCAACTCACCAGCCGGTTGGCGTGATGCACCAGTGGCACGAAAACCATGTTCTTGTTCTTGAAGCGCAGCGGCGCGCACACGCAGCTCACGGTTTTAATTCTGATTTGCGGGTTGTTGGCGGCGTGATACAGCGCCAGCAAGCCGCCGGTAGAAAAGCCGACCAGGTGCACCGACTGGCTGAACGCCTTGGCAATGTCGTAGCCACGAGCCACCGAATCGACCCATTCATGCCAGTTGCGGTCGCGCAGGTCCCAGGGGGATGTGCCGTGACCCTTGAGTCGTACACCGATAACGTGGCAGCCCGCCGCGTGCAGGCGCTCGCCGAGGCCGCGCATTTCCGCCGGGCTCGCCAGGAAACCGTGAATCAGCAGCACCGCCGGGGCCTTTTCGCGGGTGGATTTCAGCAGGAACCAGTTGGCGTCGGCGGTTTGCGTCTGCTGTGAATTGATCTCTGCGTAGCGTTCCCGTTGGTAGCGCGCCCGGTCCCATTGGTAACCGATGATCTGATCGTTGAAGCGATACTCTGCGAGCGCCAGCGCGGAAAGCTCGTCGGCTTCCGCGATGGCCCGGTCGATGACGCGCGTAACCCGTGACAGTGGCCGCACCTCGTTGGCGTAGACATTGATCAGGTTTTCGGTGCGCACTTCATCGATTTCAAATTCCTCGATCAGTTTGCGATCCAATACATATCGACCCTGCGCGATATGCATCAGCTCGAGGTTGCGCGCTGTGGTGAGGAACTGGTCCAGGCGGATGCTGCCCTGGTTGACGATGGCGGCGTATTCTTCCGGATTACGCAGGCTGCGATGCAGGTGATGTTCGGTCTCCTGCAACAGCTTGATACCGAGGTAAAGCATCTTGTGCATGCGGCCGCATTCGATATCGCGCAAGCCCTGCTCGAACAGTCTCATGATGATCAGTGAGGCGATGTGGCTGAGGTTGACGGTGACCGCCTCGTACATCGAACTCATGTAATCGTCGCGTACCCTGTTCGACTTGGCCTTCAGGCCGAAGGCATGGATACGGGCGCCTATATTGCTCTTTTCGGGCTTGAGTTCGAACAGCTGGGCAAGCGATTCGAAACGATGAACCACGTTCGGCAGCAGGCGTTTTTCCCACCATCGCCAGTAATTGCCGGTAATGATCGGCCGCGAGAAACGGATGTCCATATCGGTTTCCTTGAACAGCAGGTTGCCCTCGATGATCAATTCCTCGGCAAAACGTTTGTTGATGCTGCGGTTAAACAGGCGCGCCGCCTGGTGCAGAATATTGTCGCTGACGCGAATCGGGTAGAAGGTTATGTGGCTGGGCACGATGACGGTGGGTTTTATCGCCCTGGCCATCAAATGTTCGACGTCGTCGAACTCAAGCTGCTCTGCCCAGCGTTCGATGCGATCATACTTGCCGGCCGCATAGTCATGCAGCAAGGCGGTCTTGAACGCATCCAGCGCCAGCGCGATCACCGCTGGCCCGCGATGGTGTTTGCGGCGCTCGTTGGCGGTGCGCGAAAATATGTCGAACTCGCCCCGGTGGTCGACCACGCGCTTGTCCTTGACCATCCCGCCTTCGGGAAAAACCACCAGTTTGCGGTCGTGCAGGATTTCGCGCGCGATGAAAGGGAACAGGTGGGGCATGTTGTTCGGCACGACGCCGATCGAATACAGGAACTTGCTGAAGCGCTCGTCGCCCTCGAAAAACTCGGGCGCGGCCACCGAGCGGCAGTAGGCCCCGCAGGCCTCGTGAATCAGGTACTGGGGAATGAAGGTTTCGAAACGTGCGAAATGATTGAACAGAAAAATGTTACCCTGTTGCGTGATATTTTCATCGCTTCCGACTTCCTGGTGCAGCTTGATATTGAGTTTCAACAGCTTGCGCGTGCTACGGAAAGCCCTGACGCAGAAATCATAAACCTTGCGGTTGATTTGCGGGTTTTCCGGGGCGACGAACATTAGCGATTACCCGAATCGGCTAGCGTGGTAAGGTTCATCTGCTTCTGGCCTGTTTGGCGCCAAAAGGTTCCAGGAGAATGTCTGATGCGCCACACTTAATTGCGTCGTCGCCTGGTGCTCTGACATTGGCCGTCGGCAACATGGCCTGGCGCCATCGATGCATTGCCGGCCCTGTGAGTTGCAGCTTGCCATTTCCCTGTGCATCGCAGTCTAAACCCGCAGGCTAGGGTTCGTTACCTGCACGCCATTTGATATTGCAGCCGACGCTTGGAATCTGCTCGGCTGGTGCGTCGTCACCGGCGAATACCGCGTCGATCGCCGCGCTCAGGTCAGCGCCGTTGACCGGCTCGGAATTACCCGGTCGCGAGCTGTCGAACTGGCCACGATACACCAGCCGATGTTGCTCGTCGAAGAGGAAGAAATCAGGCGTGCAGGCAGCCCGGTAAGCCTTTGCAACCTGTTGCGACTCGTCGTACAGGTAGGGAAACTCGAAGCCATGCTTGCGCGCAAATTCGGCCATCTGCTGCGGGCCATCCTGCGGGTACCCGGTGACGTCGTTGGCACTGATCATGAAAACGCCGAGGCCTTGCCGCTGCTCGTTGTTAGCCAGCTCGACAAAGGCATCGATGATGTGCAGCACGTAAGGGCAGTGGTTACATGAGAATACCACCAGCACCGGTTTGCCACGCTGATCCGACAGGCTCACCTGGTTTCCAGTGGCGGGTTCCGGCAAGGTGAAATCGGGGGCCCTGGTGCCAAGGGCCAACATGTTTGAAGGTGTTTGTACCATGGGGTTCGATACTCGTAACGAATCGGGGTGAATTATAGCCCGTAACGTTTGCCGCAGCTAACCTTCGGCAAGAATTTTACCTGCCAGCCCCGGCTTAAAGGCTGGCAAAGCTGTTATTGATGGCCTCGGCGAAAAAGGCCACGTCGTCCATCTGCATGCACAGCGGGGGACAGATGCGCAGCACGTTTCGATAAGCTCCCGATTTGCTTGCCACAAGGCCGAATTCGCGCGTCTTTTCGAACAGGCGCGCCATGCTCTCGGGATCGGGCTCGCGGCTGTCCCTGTTCTTCACCAGTTCGACCGCCATCATCATGCCGCGCCCGCGCACTGCGCCGATGACGGGATAGCGAGACTGCAGGTCTTCGAGCACCGCGAGCAGGGCGGCGCCGACCTCGCGTGCGCGCTGCTGCAGGCCGTGCGCCTGGATGACATGCAGCACCGCCCGGCCTGCCGCGCTGCACACCGGGTTGGCGCCGTAGGTATGGAAGTAGAACTTACCGGCCATGACCTCGGCGATCTCGCGTCTTACAATGACGGCGGCGAGTGGGAAACCGTTGCCGATGCCTTTTGCCGCGACCACGATATCGGGCACCACACCATGGCTCTGAAACGACCAGAAGTGTTCGCCGGTGCGCGCCATGCCGCTCTGGACTTCATCGACAATAAGCAGGCCGCCGGCTGCTTTGACGCGTTCCTGTGCGCCCGCGATATAGCCATCGGGCATCGCCACGATGCCGCCATAGCCCTGTATCGGTTCGATGATCATGCCGGCCACCCGTCCCGGGGTGGCGTAGTGGATGGCGGCATCGAGATCCTTGAGGTAGGGCTCTACCCCGGCACCATGAATGCCGCGATATTGATCGGGTACCGGCGCAAACTGCACTCCGCCGAGCTGCGGCACGTTGTGGCGGAAGCCGCTGATGCCGGTGACCGACTGGGCGCCGAAGGTGGCCCCATGGTAAGAGTTGGTCAGCGACAGGATATCGATATTGCCCGTATAGCTGCGCGCCAGCAGCAATGCCATGTCGATAGCCTCGGCGCCGCTGTTCATCAGGTGTACGCTCCAGTCTTCGCCGGCCGGCATGGTGCGCGTCAGCTCCTCGGCGAAATGCGCCGGCATCGGGTGGAAAAACATCGTGGTGCAGTGCTGCAGGGTCTGTGCCTGTTGTATTACCGCGCGCGTCACCACCGGGTTGTTGTAGCCGATGCTGATGGTCAGGTTCTGGCTCAGGCAGTCGAGGTAACGATTGCCCTTTTCATCCCACAGGTACTGATCCTGACCCTTGCGGAAAATCAGCGGCGTCTGGTAGGGCACAAACGCGCGTTGCGACGCGGCGTAATAGCGGTTGCGGCGCTCGACGATGGCATCGGTTTGCCAGTCGAGTTCGAGTTCGTGCTGATCGTGGTCGAATTGGGAATGCATTTAAATCTCCGCGCGGTATCCGGTAGTGGGAACATATCCGATGCCCCGGCGGGAAACAATGCGAGCGGGTTTTAACTGGCGAATCTACCGCCGCCAGATGGCGCGCTTGATATTCCTGGGGAACGAGGATTGTGTCCTGGGCGTCGATTAGACCAGTGAGCGCAGGCCGCTCCAGGGCGGCTTCGATTAACGGTCCGAGAGCCAGGGTACGACTTCTACCGAATAAATTTCTTTCAAAAACTTGAAATTCATATCGTAATTCCCATCTAGGCGACTGTGACCGGCAGGTCTCATTGAGAATGCCGGCACTTACATTAATTGCTTCTTTAGGAGAATTTATTATGAATACCATCGATCTAACCCCCTTATACCGTAGCAGCGTCGGCTTCGACCGCATGGGTTCGCTGCTGGACAACGCACTGCGCAGCCAGAAAGCAGGCGTCGGCTTCCCTCCCTATGACATCGAAACCACAGGTGAAGACCAGTATGCGATTACCCTCGCGATTGCCGGTTTCGAAGAGAGCGAGCTGGATATCCAGGTCGAGAACGGCGTACTCAGCGTGCGCGGCAAGAAAGCGGATGAGGACGAAGAGAAATCCTACCTCTACCGCGGTATCGCCAATCGCAGTTTCGAACGCAAGTTCAACCTCGCGGACTACATCGAAGTTCGTGGTGCCGAACTGAAGAATGGCCTGCTCAGGATCAACCTGGTCAAGGAAATTCCGGAGGCGATGAAGCCGCGGACGATCGCCATCAAAGCTGCCGGCGCCACCCTTGAGCACAAGGAAGAGGACAAGAAAGTCGCCTGACGCAGGATGCCTGGCAACATCCGTTAGCTAGAGACGCGACTTGCCGGGGCCGAGCGATCGGCCCCGGCTTATTATTTTTATACCCTCCCACTGGCCTGCGAACTATGGGTCACGGCTCTGCCGTGTTGACCGGCGTCAGGCAAACCGCTGAAATTCTTACCCGTCATATGTCTAGCGCCGAAAATCAACGATAGAATAAGCGCGTGATACAGCAAAGCCTGCTCATGTCCGGCATGCTGGCCGGGGGGCTCGGCCTGTTCCTGCTGGCTGTTTCGATGATTTCCGACGGTCTCAAGGCCGCCGCTGGTGAAGCCCTGCGCGGTCTGCTCGCCAACTGGACCCGTACGCCGCTGCACGGCATTTTTACCGGCCTGGCGATCACCGCGATCGTGCAGTCTTCCAGCGCCGTTACCGTTGCCACCATCGGCTTTGTCAACGCCGGCCTGATCGGCATGCGGCGCGCGCTGGGTATCGTCTACGGTGCGAATATCGGCACAACCATGACCGGCTGGCTGGTGGCGGTAGTCGGTTTCAAGTTACACGTAGACGTATTCGCGCTGCCGATGATCGGCATCGGCATGCTGTTGCATCTCAGCGGCAACGACGGCAAACGCGGACCTGTCGGCCTCGCGCTGGCCGGTTTTGGCCTGTTTTTCCTCGGCATCGATGTGCTTAGAGAAGCTTTCGAGGGCCTGGCCGCCGCGATCGATCTGACCAGCCTCACCGCCGATGGTGTGTTCGGAGGATTGCTGTTCGTCGGTATCGGCTTCCTGATGACCGTGCTGACCCAGTCGTCGAGTGCCGCCATCGCGCTGACGCTCACCGCGGCGAGTAGCGGAGTTCTCGGCCTGCACGCCGCGGCGGCGATGGTGATCGGCGCCAATGTCGGTACTACATCGACAGCCCTGTTTGCGGTCATCGGCGCCACCTCCAATGCACGCAGAGTGGCTAGCGCGCACATCATATTCAACCTGGTGACCGGAATCGTGGCGCTGATGATCCTGCCGCTACTGTTCTGGATCCTCAGCAGGCTGGAATCGTTGCTGGGTCTGGATGCAAATCTGGCGATTACCCTGGCGATGTTCCACACAATTTTCAATCTGCTCGGCGTGCTGCTGGTATATCCACTAAACGATCAACTCGCGGACTTCCTCGAAAGGCGCTTCGTCACCCGCGAGGAGTCTGCCGCCCGCCCGCGCTACCTCGACCAGACCGTCGCGGTAACCCCGGCGCTGGCGGTAAACGCCTTGATGCTGGAAATGTCCCGCGTTACCGAGCTGGCGTACTCGATGTCGCTCGCAGCGCTCAGCGTCGAACGCGTCCACGGTAAGCGCTTAGAGGTCGATTACCAGGTGGTCCGCAATCTGTCGTCGGCAATCACCGATTTTATTGCGATGCTTGAACGCGGGAAGTTGGGCAGCGAGGTTTCTCAGCAGCTCGGAAAAATTCTGCAAACGCAGCAATACCTGCTGCTTAGTGCCGAGCAGGCGCTGGAAATCGCTGCGCAGCAGGCTACCCTGGGGGAAGTCGACGACACTGAACTGCAAACCAGCATTTCCCGCTTCCGTGCAGATGCCGTCAAGCTGGTGCAGACCGCGAATCCGGCAGATGCGGCCTACGACTATGCCGACTGTACACGGCAGTACGACCGCTTGCAGGTTGCCTATGAGGAAATCAAGGCTGCGTTGATGCTTGCCGGTTCCGAGTTGCGTGTGCCGATCCCGTTGATCATCGACATCATAGATCAAAATAGCCGCATTCGACGCCTGTGTCGTCAACTGATGGGGGCCGTGCGTATACTCGATGAGCTAACCCGAGAAAGCGATACCGGGTTCGCGCGCGATGGGGCTGTGACGGTATCGGGTGACGGCGTTAGTCCTGGATGATCTTGGCTGGCTACTTGTCGACAACGCGGATACCGATAACATCCGTTACCATCGCCAACAGCAATACCAGCGGTAACAACAGCAGCAGCGCTACCCTCGATAGTAATAGTCTGGTCTGGATCATGTTATAAAGAAGTCCTCGAAACAGTACGCAATGATCCTCGAAACGCCTGTTAATTTCCGTGGCATGGATCACAGCTCTCGCTGTTCGACGATGCTTGCAGGCTAGCCTGATCGGCAGGTTCATCAAATCAACAGGGTGCACGATGATATTGCGTAATATCCAGATTTTACTGATGGCGACTTCGCTGCTGCTGCTTGCGGCCTGCGAGACGAAGCAGCCGCCATTCGAAATCAACAACACGAAGTATGGCGAATTGGTGAATCGCGACGCGACTACCCCGGGTATTCTTATCCAGAAACGTGCAATCCGCGTGTTTCACCAGAATTATTTTGTGGCGCGCAACCACAAGGCGATGGCACAGTCCAGTTCTGGCGCCTGGGGCTGGTCCGAAAATCACAGAACGCTGGATCGGGCGATGGACGCGGCCCTGGTATCCTGCCGCGAACGCAACCAGGCCGATGAAGCAAGCAAACCCTGCCAGCTGGTCATTATCGATAGTTACTGGGGCGCAGAATTTTACCTGAAGTAATGAACGCCCCCAGCGGGTGCCGGGGCATCGAATTCGAATGATTCACGGCGGTTTACAGGGACAGGCGCTTTTGATGAGCGTCTCCATTTTCAAGTCGATGAGGTGGAACCCGGGGAATCGCAACTGCGTCGCCGTTCCAATCCGCAGCCGATGCAGTCGAGGGCTGGTAATGGCAGTAGCCACGCCGTAGTATCGGTCCATGCAATCCATACTCGATGAAATCGATGCCACAATCGGTGCCAGCAGCGATCGCGGTGAGGTCGCAAGTTACATTCCGCAGCTCGCCGAAGTCGATCCGCGCAGATTCGGCATCGCGGTCAACCTTGCTGACGGGCGCTGTTTCAGCGCGGGTGACGCGGCCCTGCCGTTTTCGATTCAGAGCGTTTCCAAGGTGTTCACCTTCACCATGGCGCTGGAACGGCTCGGCGACGCGATCTGGTCACGTGTCGGCCGCGAGCCCTCGGGCGACCCTTTCAATTCTATCGTGCAGCTAGAGCATGAACGCGGTAAGCCGCGCAACCCGTTCATCAATGCGGGCGCGATCACCATCGCTGATGCGCTGATCAGCGATTGCAGGCCGCACCCGGCGCTGCAGCAAATTCTGCGCTTCGTGCGCCGGCTAGCGGATGACGCCAGCATCGACATCGATGCAAAAGTCGCCCAATCCGAAAAGCAGAGCGGCGATCGCAACGCATCGCTGGCGCATTTTATCGCTTCGTTCGGCAATCTGGAGAACCCCGCGGCAACCGTGCTCGACACTTATTTCAACCATTGCTCCATCGCCATGAGTTGCGAGCAGCTGGCGCGCGCGGGCCGTTTTCTTGCAAGCGATGGCGTGATCACGCCTGGCGAAGAACGCATCGTCTCCGCGCAACAGGCGCGGCGTATCAATTCGCTGATGTTGATGTGCGGGCACTACGACGGTTCGGGCGAGTTCGCCTACCGGGTCGGTTTGCCCGGCAAGAGCGGCGTCGGTGGCGGCATACTCGCCATCGCGCCAGGCAGGGCCTCGATTGCAGTGTGGTCGCCCGGACTCGACCGCATCGGCAACAGCAAGCTGGGCACGCAGGCGTTGGAACTGCTGGTAAAACGCACCGGATGGTCGATCTTCGGCCATTGACGACGGGAAATTACGGCAGCGCGCTCACTGTGCCCGGCAATTTTCCAAGCGTTTGCGTTCGGCATGTTTACTATCCCCGGGTTACGAGGTTCGGTAGAATGAAGAACCAGATCGATTTCCCGATGAGCGCAAAGCGGTGGGGAGTCGCTGTGTGATTTCCAGGTGAATCGATAACCGGGGCATCCAGGTGACGATCGAAAAATACTCGCGTGACCGATTTGCGCAGAGATATTATAGATGGCTGGAAGCGACATCTGCGGCTCTATGACTCATAAAACGGGGCTGCGGTAATCCCGAGACGATTCTAAGGTTAGGAGAAAGCGAAGTGAGTAAAGCAAGAAGCAACAGAAAACTATTGGCAGGGATTACTGCGGGCGTTTTACTGCAGGCGACCGTGATGTGTACCGCGGTCGGCGCCGCAAGCGACAGTGATGATCAGTGGGAGTTCGAAGCCACGATTTATCTGTGGACTCCCGAAATCGATACCACCACACAGGGCGGAGCCGATGCCAGTTTGTCGTTCGACGATATTCTTGATCATCTCGATTACACCTTCATGGGCAACGTTGGCGCCCGCAAGGGTAAATGGTCTTTCCTGGTGGACGAAGTCTTTCTGCAGCTCTCTGAAAATGACGGCGCCAGTAGGACGGTGGAGATTACCGGGGCTACCAGGAATCTCAAGCTGGATCTTAAGTTAAAGTCATCGATCACTACCCTGGCCGCTGGCTACAATCTTGTCGACGAGGATGGGTTGCTGCTGGATGCGATAGGCGGGGCGCGCTACACCTGGATGGAGGTTGAGGTGAAACTGGATCTCGACAGGACAGGCGGTCCGTTAGATCCTATCTCGCGCAGCCTGAAGGAGAACAAGTCAGATGGCAACTGGGATGCTATCGTGGGTGCGAAGGGGCGGTACAGTATCGATGATCACTGGTATCTGCCTTACTATGCGGATGTCGGTGGCGGTCAGTCCGATCTCACCTGGCAAGCCCTTGCGGGCGTCGGCTATGGGTTTGGTTGGGGCGATGTTACGGCAACCTATCGCTATCTCGACTATGACCTCGACTCCGATTACGTGGTCAAGGATCTGACTGTAAAGGGTCCGGTTTTCGGAGCGACGTGGAGATTCTAGGAGGAAATCAACCAACGCGCGGACACGCGCCTTATCGAAATCGGAAGATTTTCCGGGGACCCGGTGGCTTTGCTTCAGGCAGACGATTTTCGGCGCAGATAACAGACCGATCGAGAAAAACACGTGCTCGAAAGCGGGGGGTCAAAGTCTTGGTACCGGGAGGGGGACTCGAACCCCCAAGGTGTTACCACCAGCGGATTTTGAATCCGCCGCGTCTACCAGTTCCGCCATCCCGGCAAGGAGCGCGCATTCTAATGCAAAAAATATCCTAGTGGTAGCCTAACCTGCAGCCTGTCGTGGCGATCGGCAGTTGGTGCAATATGCTGCACAGTCGGTATCATACGCCGTTTTTCTGAGCCGACGACGATGCCACCCGCTGAAATCAAACTCAGTGACTTCGATTTCGACCTGCCTGCCGGGCTGATCGCGCAGGCGCCGCTGTCCGCGCGCAGCGCCTCGCGGCTGTTGCTGGTGGATCCGGCGCGCGAGCAGCTGCACGACCGGGAGTTCACCGATCTCGGGGCCTGTTTACAGGCTGGCGATCTGCTGGTGTTCAACGACACCCGCGTGATCCCGGCGCGCCTGTTTGGCCGCAAGTCCAGCGGCGGCAAAGTCGAGGTGATGGTCGAGCGCGTCATCGATGACGCGACGCTGCTGGCGCATGTGCGCGCCAGCAAGGCGCCGAAACCCGGCAGCGACCTGATCCTCGAAGATGTCATTCAGTGCCGTGTGATCGAGCGTCAGCACGATTTGTTTGTGCTGCGACAGCTGCAGGGTAACTGGCTGCAATTGCTCGAGCAGCACGGACACGTGCCATTGCCGCCGTATATCCAGCGTGACGACGTCGACACGGACCGAGAGCGCTACCAGACCGTGTACGCACGCAATCCCGGTGCGGTCGCCGCGCCGACCGCCGGGCTGCACTTCGATAATGGAATGCTGGAGGCGTTGCAACGGCAGGGCGTCGCAACGGCAGGCCTGACCCTGCACGTCGGTGCCGGCACCTTCCAGCCGATCCGTGGTGACGATATCGCGAGCCACGTCATGCACGCCGAACGCGTCGAGGTGCCGCAGGCAACGGTGCAGGCCGTCGAGGCCGCGCGTCAGCGAGGAGGACGGGTCGTCGCGATCGGCACGACCGTGGTGCGTAGCCTGGAAACGGCCGCGGCAAAGGGTACACTGTGCGCATTTGACGGGGAGTCGCAATTGTTTATCAAGCCCGGTTTTCGCTTCCGCGTGGTCGATGCGATGCTGACCAATTTTCACCTGCCGCGGTCCACGCTGCTGATGCTGGTGAGCGCCTTTGCCGGCAGCGAGTTGATGCGCCGCGCCTACGCGCACGCCGTCGCCGCGCGCTACCGCTTTTTCAGCTACGGCGACGCGATGTTCATCGCTAACCGGGCCGACCCGGACGAGGCATGAAGTTCACCCTCGACAGCTGTGCCGGGCAGGCGCGCCGCGGGCGTCTCGAATTCGTTCGCGGCACGGTCGAAACCCCGGCGTTCATGCCGGTCGGCACCTATGGCACGGTGAAGGCGATGACGCCCGAGGAGCTGATCGAGACCGGCGCGCAGATCATTCTCGGCAATACCTTTCACCTGATGCTGCGCCCCGGCACTGAGATCATCAGCAAACACGGCGACCTGCACGACTTCATCCACTGGCATGGACCGATCCTCACCGACTCGGGCGGCTTCCAGGTATTCAGCCTTGCGCAGATGCGCAAGATCACCGAGGACGGCGTCACCTTTGCCTCGCCGGTCGATGGCGCCAAAGTATTTTTGAGCCCCGAGGTGTCGATGCAGGTGCAGCGCGAGCTCGGCTCCGACATCGTCATGTGCTTCGACGAATGCACGCCTTACCCGGCGGAGGAGGACGAGGTACGCCGCTCGATGGAATTGTCGATGCGCTGGGCGGCGCGCAGCAAGGCGGCCTTCGGCGATAATCCGAACTCGCTATTCGGCATCGTGCAGGGTGGCACCTACGACCAGCTGCGCGCCGAATCAGCGCAGGCGCTGGTCGAGATCGGTTTCGACGGCTATGCCATCGGCGGGCTGTCGGTGGGCGAGGCAGCCGATGAGCGCAATCGTACCCTGGATGCGGTGTTACCCTGGCTGCCCGCCGACAAACCGCGTTACCTGATGGGTGTTGGCAAGCCCGAAGACCTGGTCGAAGGTGTACGCCGCGGCATCGATATGTTCGATTGCGTGATCCCGACGCGCAACGCACGCACCGGCTTTCTCTACACCCACGACGGCATCCTGCGCATCCGCAACAGCCGCTACGCGGACGATATCCGGCCGCTGGACGAAAACTGTGGCTGTTACTGTTGTCGGCATTATTCGCGCGCCTACCTGCGCCACCTCGACAAGTGCGGCGAAATCCTCGGCGCGCGCCTGAACACCGTGCATAACCTCTACTACTTCCAGGAATTGATGTGCAATATGCGCAGTGCCATCGAAGCCGATCGCTTCGAGTCGTTTCGTGAGGACTTTTACGCGCGCCTGCAGTCCGATAATTAACCGCGAATCTGGCGTTTCCGCCTTGTCGTAAGCCGATCCGGGTGCCATAATACGCGCCGCCCGAGATCTGGGCATTGACCCATACGACTCGCAAACCAAAGGTTGACCAAATAATGAGTTTCTTTATTAGTGATGCGTACGCGCAAGACGCGCCAGCCCAGGCCGGCACGCTGGAGCTGATTTTACCGCTGCTGTTGATGTTCGCCATCTTTTACTTTCTGTTGATTCGTCCGCAACAGAAAAAGGCAAAAGAACACAAAAGCATGGTGGAAGCACTCAACAAGGGCGATGAAATCGTCACCAACGGCGGTTTGCTTGCCAAGATTACCGACGTCGACGACAACTTCCTCACCTGCAAGATATCCGCCAACGTCGAAGTCAAGATTCAGCGCTTCGCTGTCACCTCGGTATTGCCCAAGGGCACTATCAAGAACCTGTAATCAAGATGGTCAATCGTTACGCCCCGTGGAGATACGTTCTCCTGCTCGTGATTATTGTGCTCGGCGCTATCTATGCCGCCCCCAATCTCTACGGTGAAGATCCGGCGCTGCAGATAAGTCATCGCGTCAACCTGCTGAACGAGGCCGACGTCAATAACGTCAGGAGCCTGCTCGAGACCGAGGGCGTGGACTACCGCTCGATCGAGCTCGAAGACAACAACATCCTGGTGCGCTTCGATTCCGAGGAAGAGCAGCTGCGAGCGGCTGAACCGTTACGTGAAGCCCTGCAAGCCGGCGATTCCCGCTACGGCGTTGCCCTCAACCTGGCGCCTGCCACCCCGGACTGGCTGTCCGGACTGAACGCGTTACCGATGTATCTTGGCCTCGACCTGCGCGGTGGTGTGCACTTCCTGATGGAAGTGGATATGGAATCGGCGATCGAAAAATCGCTGGAGCGCGCCGCCGGTGAAATGCGCAGTTTCATGCGCGAAGAAAAAATTCGCTATAAGACGGTTCAGGCCAACGCCGACAGGATCAGTATTCGCTTTGATAGCGCCGACGCCCGCGACGCCGCGCGGCTGTTGCTGGAAGACGAGTATCGCGATTTTGATTTCGCCGACCGCAGCGATGATCGCAGCTGGTATATCGATCTCAGCTATAACCAGAATGCGCTGGCCGAGGAGCGCCGCGCCGCCATCGAGCAAAATATTTCCACGCTGAAAAACCGCGTCAACGAACTCGGTGTCGCGGAACCGGTGATTCAGCGACAGGGCGAGGACCGCGTGGTGGTGCAATTGCCGGGTGTGCAGGACACGGTGCGCGCCAAGGAAGTTATCGGTGCCACGGCGACGCTGGAGTTTCGCCTGGCGCAGGGCAGTTATGCCGACTGGGCCGCGGCGCAGGCCAGCGGCAAGGCGCCGATCGGCAGCCGGCTGTATACGCAGAGCGATGGCTCACCGGTGCTGCTGAAGCGCAGTGTTATCGTGACCGGCGATCAAATCATCGGCGCGGCCTCCGGGATCGACCAGCAGAGCGGCCGGCCGGATGTCACCATTACAATGAATTCCAGTGGCGCGGACCGCATGGCGGACATCACGCGCGACAACATCGGCAAGCCCATGGGCGTGGTGTTCATCGAAGACAAGTTCGAATTTCGTGAGGTAAACGGCGAACGCGTGCGCATTCGCACCACCGAAACCGAAGTTATCAACGTGGCCACCATCCAGGATCAGCTGAGCAAGCGTTTCCACATCACCGGCCTCGACAGTACGCGTGAAGCTCGCGATCTGGCCCTGCTATTGCGCGCCGGTGCGTTGCGCGCGCCGATGGTGATCGTCGAGGAACGCACCGTCGGGCCGAGCCTGGGCCAGGAAAATATCGATCGCGGCTTTCTGTCGGTGATGGTAGGTTTCGCCGCGGTGCTGATCTTCATGGCTTTTTACTACAAGGTGTTCGGCCTGGTGGCAAACCTTGCCCTCGCGCTCAACCTGGTATTGATCGTGGCGATACTGTCGCTGTTTCAGGCCACTCTGACACTGCCCGGTATTGCCGGCATCGTGTTGACCGTGGGCATGGCGGTCGATGCCAACGTGCTGATCTTCGAGCGCATACGCGAGGAATTACGGCTGGGTAATACACCCCAGGCCTCGATTTATGCCGGATACAGCAAGGCATTCGGCACCATTGCCGACGCCAATATCACCACCTTCATCGCCGCCATCGTGCTGTTCGGTTTCGGTACCGGGCCGATACAGGGCTTCGCCGTTACCCTGATGATTGGTATTGTGTCGTCGATGTTCACCGCAATTTTTGGCACACGTGCCGTTATCAACCTGATTTACGGCAGTAAACAGGTTAGCCGACTGGCGATTTGATCATGGCCCGTACCTTATTGAACAACTTTGATTTCATGGCCTGGCGCAAGCCGGCAATGGCGATTTCGCTGCTGTTGATGCTGGCGTCGATCATCAGCCTGGTAACGCTGAAGCTGAACGTCGGTATCGATTTTACCGGCGGTAGCATCATCGAGGTCGGCTATCAGCAGGCGGTCGAACTGGAACCGATTCGCGACGCGCTCGAGGCCGAAGGATTCGGCGACGCCATCGTGCAGCATTTCGGCAGCGCGAGCGAGGTACTGATTCGGCTGGTACCGGACCTGAACAAGGACAAGGCCGAACTGAGCTCGGAAATCATCGCACTACTGCAAAACATCAGCAGTACGCCGATCGAGGTGCGCCGCGTCGACTTTGTCGGGCCGCAGGTCGGCGAGGAGTTGACCGAGGACGGCGGGCTTGCGGTGCTCTACGCCCTGATCGCCATCCTGATTTATGTCGCGTTCCGTTTCGAGTACCGCTTTTCGCTCGGCTCGGTGGCGGCGCTGGTGCACGACGTGGTGATCACCCTCGGGGTATTCTCGATACTGCAGCTGAATTTCGACCTGAGCGTGCTGGCGGCGATTCTGGCGGTTATCGGTTACTCGCTCAACGACACCATCGTGGTGTTCGATCGGGTACGTGAAAATTTTCGCAAGATCCGCAAGAAGACCTCGCTCGAGATTGTCAATATATCGATCAACCAGACCATTTCGCGCACCTTGATGACCTCTTTCACTACCTTGCTGGTTTTGCTGTCGCTGTTTTTCCTGGGTGGTGAAGTGATCCACGCCTTTGCCTCGGCGTTGATCATCGGTGTAGTGGTGGGTACTTATTCATCGATCTATGTCGCTACTACCTCGGCGCTGTTACTCGGTATCAGCCGCAGCGACCTGTTGTTGCCGGATAAGGAAGACGAGGAAATGGCGAGGCCCTAGTGCAGCGCCGGGAGACCACTATGCATCTTGATCCTGAACTGATTGATGAACTGAACCTGTTGCGACGCTTCAGTATGGGCGGCCCAGTAGCCATGGACGTGCACGACAATCCCGACCCTGCAGTGGTTGCGGCGGCAGCTCGCATGCATGAAAAAGGCCTCATTACCGCTGCCGACGGCGGCCAGCTGACTGACAGTGGCCGTGAGGCCATCGAACACATGGAGCGCCTGCTCAATTTGCTCGATCCGCCGCTGGAACCCATATAAGCTGAAGTATCCCTTGCCGCCAGTGTGATTTATTTCGGCTACCCGCCGAAGTATCATGATGTTAATGTCTTTCGCTGGGGCCTGTAAGATTGTGCGTGTGACAGCAGAGCCCTGATTTAGACCAGGAATCTATGAAAACAGCTGTCAAATTCGATTTGCTACCTGGGTTACTGCGTTTACCCTCTCCGTGCACAGTGGATGTTGTCCGCTACCCGATAGCGCCTGTCGTGATATTTGGCGATGATTGATAACCCCGACCGCATCGATAGCAACGAAGTGCTGGTGGTAGATTCCAACTACACCCGCGGGCACTCCTTTCTCGCGGTGCTAGGCTTCATCAAGGTCGAGGCACGGCTGATCACGCCGGAACAATTGTCATCCATCCCGCGGCGCGAACTCTACAATTACCTCGCAATTTTCAGCATCGGCGGCGACGAGATCGCGCAGCAGTTTCTCGACCGTAACCGCCAGGATAACTGCAAGTACCCGGTGATACTGCTGGTCGACAAGTCCGATTTCAACCAGCTCGAAATTGTCGTGCAGGCGCCGTTCATTTCCGGCCTGTGTTTCCAGTCGGATTATTACTCGCTGGCGCAGGTGCTCGACCAGGCGCGCATGCACAATAAGCGCGAACGGCGCATGCAGACCCGCGAATGCCAGCCGCTGATTGGCAACAGCAATGCCATCGAGCGCATCAACCTGATGATCGACCAGGTCGCCGACACCAATGCCTCGGTGTTGATATTCGGTGATCCCGGCACCGGCAAGGAAGTGATCGCGCGCAATATCCACGCCCAGTCCGCGCGCAGCCACAAACCTTTTGTGCCGATAAACTGCGGGGCGAGCTCGGCGCAAATGCTGGAAAGCGAGCTGTTCGGACACGCCACCGACAGCCTGACAGGCGCTACCGGGCCGCGCCAGGGACGTTTCGAACTGGCCGAGGGCGGCGTGCTGTTCCTCGATGAAATCGGCGATATGCCGATCTCGGTGCAGATCAAGTTGCTGCGCGTGTTGCAGGAACGCTGTTACGAGAAGGTCGGCGGCAGCGAGTCGATCAAAACCGATGTGCGCGTGATCGCCGCCACCCACCATCGGCTGGAGCAGTTGATTACCGACGGTCTATTCCGCGAAGACCTGTTCTACCGCCTGAACGTGTTCCCGATCGAGGTGCCGCCGTTGTGCAAGCGTAAGTCGGATGTACCCCTGCTGATCGATGAATTGATCACGCGCATCGAACACGAAAACCGAGGCTCGGTGCGCTTCAGCAAGAAGGCCACCACGATGCTGCAGCAATACGACTGGCCCGGTAACGTGCGCGAACTGGGTAACCTGATCGAAAGGCTGGCGATACAGTTTCCGCACGGCGTCGTCGATTCGAAGGATTTACCGCCGCGCTATCAGCTGCGGGAAACCGCTGCGCCCGATTTCCCGGACATGGGCGCCAGGCCAGACGTCAACGCGGCGGAGATCAGTCAATTACCGAGCGATGGCATCGATATGAAGAAATACCTGACCAGTATCGAGATATCCCTGATCGAACAGGCGCTGTCAAAAGCCAATAACGTGGTGGCGCGAGCCGCCTCCATGCTGCACATGCGGCGTACAACTCTGGTCGAAAAAATGCGCAAGTACGAGATCGACCGCGCCGACTAGTCCCCGGTGCATGGCCCGATTTTCACCTATGCTGCGGTAAGCCAGGGATTTGCAGCAATGCCGCAGACGATCGCTGTAGGCTCAACGTCACGGCACCTGGTTATCTCCCCCGTGGCGGCAAGCGTCGTCTATACTACTATCTGGGTTTGAGGCTTGCAGCTAGCCTGCACCCGCTACTGGACCCGAGTCGCCGAGGAATGATTTAATCGGTTCAAAAGCGCGTTGGCAAAACAGGATAACAGCAATGGGTATAAGTATGACGGCATCGGCGGATGGCACTCGCGTGAGCATAGCCGTGTCCGGCAAATTTGATTTTCAACTATACGACGATTTTCGTTCGGCCTATGCTGAGACGACGGGTAAAGGGGTGGCTTATACCGTCGACCTGTCGGAAACCGAGTACCTCGACAGTTCGGCACTCGGTATGCTGTTGCTGCTGCGCGAGCATGCGGGCGGAGAACGGTCCGACATAGAAATTACCGGGGCTCCGGCCGAGGTTCGCAAGATACTGGATGTTGCTAATTTCGGTAAACTGTTCAGGTTATAGTGGGACTGAGATGATCGATTACGACGAGAAGCGGGACTTCAAGCGGATGCCCATCGATTGCAGTATGCGCTTTTCCGTGGTTGGCGACGAGCGCGATTTTCAGGGGAAGGTGATCAACCTGAGCAACAAGGGAATCCTGTTCACATCGAGGCAGAAACTCGAGGTTGGCAGCTTGCTGACGCTGGTGCTCACTTCGAGCCACGCCGGTACTCCGCCCATGCATGCTACCGTCAAGGTTACCCGCGTCATCAACAACCGGGTGCATTACGAGGTTGCCGGCATCATTCGCCGGAAATTCGATTAGCCCTGACTGGGCGCGTAGTGTGTCTTGACGTAGTCCTTGACCAGGCCGATGAACTCCTGCGCGATGTTGTCGCCTTTCAGCGTCACCGTTTTCTCGCCGTCCTGGTAAACCGGTGCAACCGGTTGCTCGCCGGTGCCCGGCAGGCTGATGCCGATGTTGGCGTGCTTGCTTTCTCCGGGTCCGTTGACCACGCAACCCATGACCGCAACCTTCATCGACTCGACGCCGGGATACTGGTGTTTCCAGCTCGGCATGGAGGCGTCCAGTTCCTGTTGAATGCGTTGCGCGAGCACCTGGAAGTATTCGCTGGTGGTGCGTCCGCAGCCAGGGCATGCGGTGACGCTGGGCGCGAACGAGCGCAGCCCGAGCGACTGCAATACCTGCTGCGCGACCTTGACTTCACGTTCGCGCGTCGCTCCGGGTTCGGGGGTCAGTGACACGCGGATGGTATCGCCGATCCCCTGGTTCAGCAGGATAGCGAGCGCCGCGCTCGAAGCGATGACCCCGGGATCACCCATGCCCGCCTCGGTCAGCCCGAGATGCAGTGCGTAGCGGCAACGCTGAGCCAGCGTCTGGTAGACCTCCACAAGGTCTGCCACGCGGCTCATCTTGCAGCTGATGACGATGCGCTCGGCGCCGAGCCCGATGTCTTCGGCGAAGGCGGCGGAGTTGAGCGCGGATTCGATGACCGCCTGGCGCGTGATCGATTGCAGCGATTGCGGATCGGCGAGGTTGGCGTTGCGCGTCAGCATTCCTGCCAGCAGCTGCTGATCGAGACTACCCCAGTTGACGCCGATGCGCACCGGCTTGTCGTAGCGGCAGGCGATCTCGATCATCTCGCTGAACTGCTCGTCGCGTTTCTTGCCGCGCCCGACATTCCCCGGATTGATGCGAAATTTTGCCAGCGCACGCGCGCAGGCTTCGTGCTGTGCCAGCAATTTGTGGCCATTGAAGTGAAAATCACCGACCAGCGGGACGTGACAATCCTGTGCCGCGAGCTGTTCGACGATATGCGGAACCGCGCGCGCGGAAGCGTCGTTATTGACCGTAATGCGCACCAGCTCCGAGCCGCTGTCGTGCAGCAGCCTGACCTGGGCGACGGTTGCGGCGATGTCCGCGGTGTCGGTGTTGGTCATCGATTGCACTACGACCGGCGCGCCACCGCCGATGGCGATGCCGTTGACGTCGACGCGGTGTGTTTGGCTGCTGTGGTTCATCGATTTCCGTGGGCGAGTATACGGCGAGTATAGTAATGAACTATGCCGGCCAGTGAAAGTCTTATGCCGTCGTCTGCTCGGCGTCATTTTACCGTGCCAGGCCATCTGCCAGGTTTCACATGCGCGGCAAAAGCATTAGAATTCGCGCCTGCCCACCAACGGAAGACACGTGTTAAACCAGATAAATGTCATAGCCTTCGATCTCGACGATACCCTGTGGCCCTGCATGCCGACCATACGGCGCGCGGAGGAAGCCCTGTATCTCTGGCTGCAATGTCACTATCCCCGAATCACCGAGGGTTACGATCGCGAGCAACTGGTCGCCTGTCGGCGCGAATTCACCGCGCGCGAGCCTCGCTATGCCATCGATCTGACGGGAATGCGCCGGGATTTTCTGCAATACCTCGGCGAAATGCACGACTATGACGGCGAGCAACTGGCGAGCAATGGTTTCGACGTGTTCTTCGCGGCGCGCCAGCAGGTCGAATTTTATGATGACGTACTGCCCTGTCTGCAGCGCCTGCAGCGCGGATACCGCCTGGGCGCGATCAGCAATGGCAACGCCAGCGTCGAGCACGTCGGACTGGGTGGGTTTTTCGAACACGCCGTCAGCGCCTCGGAGGTGATGGTCGCCAAGCCCGATCCGCAGATTTTCCAGCACCTGGCGCAGCGCTTCAGGGTTCGGCCCGAGGAAATTCTTTATGTTGGTGATCACCCGCATTACGACGTGGTCGGATCGATCGATGCCGGTTATCACGCGGTGTGGATCAACCGCGATGGCCAGCCATGGCCGGATGAGTTACCCGCGCCACTGCACCAGATCAGCGATCTGCACCAACTCGAAGCATTGCTCGACGATGCGAGCCTAGTGGCTGAGAATTCCGGCCATCGCTGAAGCGACCTTTTGCGCCAGGATCGGTTGCGCCAGCGCGGTCGGGTGGATGCCGTCGGCCTGCATCAGCGCCGGGTCGCTGGCGGCAACGCCTTCGAGGAAGCGGGGCAGGTAGTGAATCCCGGTTTCCGCGCTGACCGTTTCGAAGATTTGCTGAAAGCGGGCGTTATAGGCCGCACCGAAATTGGGCGGCATGCGCACCCCGATGAGCAATACGGTAACCTCATGCTGCTTGGCGAGTCGCACCATCTGGCGCAGGTTATCGGTACTCTGGGTGAAACTGAGCCCGCGCAGGCCATCGTTGCCGCCGAGTTCGATGATCAGGTGGCTGGGCTGGTGCTGGCGCAGCAGTTCGGGCAGGCGCTGCAGGCCGCCGAAAGTGGTTTCACCGCTGATGCTGGCGTTGACCACGCTTGTTTGCGGGAAACTCGCCCCTATATTGGTGCTGAACAAACGTGCCCAGCCCTGATCTATCGGCATGTTGTGGGCGGCGCTCAAACTGTCACCGAGAATCAAAATCCTGGCTGGCGCGTGGCGCGCGTCGCCCGCGCCGGAAATACCCAGACAAATGAACAGGACCATGACTGAAAACAATCTATGCATCGCTTTGAATCGGGTCGGCAAGACCGTGGATACTCCGGAAGGGAAACTCGACATTCTGGACAATATATCACTGCAGGTCGAGTATCAGGAAGCGGTAGTCATCAAGGGTGCTTCCGGATCCGGCAAAACGACGCTGTTGGGCCTGATGGCGGGATTGGATCAGGCGAGTTCCGGTGAAATCATCCTGTTCGGTCAGGACCTGACCCGTAAAAATGAAGAACAACGTGCCGCGCTGCGCGCCGCACAGGTCGGCTTCGTATTCCAGTCGTTTCACCTGGTGCAGGGCGCGAACGCCTTGCAGAACGTCATGCTGCCGCTGGAGTTGAATGGCATCGGCGACGCCTACCAGCTCGCCCTGGCGAGCCTGCAACAGGTCGGCCTCGAGTCGCGCAAAGATACACTGGTCGAACACCTCTCCGGAGGTGAGCAGCAGCGCGTCGCGATTGCGCGCGCCTATGCGACCCGCCCGCGGATACTGTTTGCCGACGAACCCACCGGCAACCTCGACGCTGCTACCGGGCGCCAGATTGCCGACCTGATGTTCGAGCTGCGCGATCAGTCAGGCACCACGCTGGTGCTGGTGACGCACGAGGAGGAATTGCTCGGGCGTGGCGACCGCCAAATCCTTATCGAGTCCGGCAAGCTGGTTGCTCAATAGATTGCGATGAAAGTCAAACGCGCCACCATTCAGGGCTACTGGTTGATGCTCGTTGCCACCGTGATCACGGTGGCTATCGTCACTTCCAGCCAGTTGATCACCGACCGTATCAGCCTGTTGCTCGATCGCCAGGCGAGCGAATTGCTGGCGGCCGACCTGGTGCTGGAATCGAGCAATGAGTTCGATTCCATATATCGTTGGCAGGCCAGAACCGATGGCTTGCGGGTGAGTGAGAGCGTCAGCCTGCGCAGTGCGATATTTGTCGATGACGATCCGCGCCTGATCGAACTGAAGGCGGTCAATGCAGGTTATCCACTGCGCGGCAGGCTGGAGACGGCCAGCGACATGACTGGCCCACGGCAGATCGTGGCGGAGATACCGGCGCGCGGTGAAGTCTGGGTCGACAGTAAGCTGGCGGCGCTGGTCGGTACGCAAATCCAGCTGGGCGAAAGGCGCTTCGAGGTGAGTCGACTGTTAACCTATGAGCCGGACCGCGGCGGTGCGATCTTCAATCTGGCGCCGCGGGTGCTGATGAACCTGGCGGACCTGGCCGACACCGGCCTGGTGGTTCCCGGCAGCCGGGTCAAGTATCGCCTGATGTTCGCCGGCACGGCCGCGGAGGTCGCGAACTACAAGATCTGGCTGATCTCCAGCGTCAAGCCCGGCGAGGAAATTCAGGATCTCGAAAACGCGCGGCCCGAAATGCGCCGGGCGCTGGAACGTACGCGCAAGTTCTTTGCGCTGGCGATCGTGCTGACGCTGGTCATCGCGATGGCGGCGATCGCCATTACCGCGCGCTATACCGCGAGCCAGGAAACATCCAAGGTGGCGATGCTGCGCGCCTTCGGCGTTTCCAAGTACAACCTGCTCAAGTATTACCTGCGCCAGCTGGGAACCCTGTGGATCGCCGCGAGCCTGGTGGGGATGGTCGTTGGCTGGTGTTCACAGTTTCCGTTGCAGTGGGCGCTGGATGGCTGGTTTGGCAACGCGTTACCACCGGTCAATAGCCTGCACCCCTACCTGACGGCAGCGCTGGTCGGTTTGCTCGCCCTGACCGGTTTTTCCCTGCCCTACCTGGTGAACGCCACCGCGACACCGCCTATGCAGGTATTGCGCACCGCTGTCGGCCAGCGCTCGTGGCAGCGCGGGTTGCTGATATCTGCGTCCGCCATTGTCGCCATTTTCGCGGTGTTGATGATTCTCATGCAGAGCTCGCTGCTGGCGGTTGCCACGCTGGCGCTGGTGCTGGCCTGCGCCCTGATTCTGCCGCTGGTCCTGGGATCGATGGTGCGCCTGTTGCTGCTGTCGTCGCGGCGCCGCTTCTGGTTACGCCAGTATCTGTTGAGTCGCCTGCGCGCCACCTCGCGCGGGGCCATCTACGTGATGTCGGGTTTCAGCCTGGTGTTGATTTCGATCCTGTTGATCGCGGTGGTCAAGGACGAGCTGATCGGCGAATGGCAGGCGCAGTTACCCGACGACATCCCGAATTATTTCCTGGTCAACATTCGCAGCGAGGATGTCAGCGGTATCGAGGCCTTTCTGCGGCAACGCGACATCGAGGCTTCGCCGCCCTATGCGCTGGTGCGCGCGCGCCTGGCGCAGATCAACTCGGTGGACGTCGACCAGATCGATTTCAGCGATCCGCGCGCCGCGCATTCGCTCACCCATACCTTTAACGTGACCTATACCGATGAGCTGCCCGACCAGAACGAGATCGTTGCGGGCAATTGGCTCGGCGAAAATGGCTCGAACGCACAGGTTTCGGTGGAGCAGGGTATGGCCGAACGCCTGGGTCTGGAGCTCGGCGATCGCCTCGAGATGACGGTGGGCAGCCAGCGCTTCGAAGCGACGGTCACCAGTATTCGTTCGGTGGTCTGGGAAAACTTTAGACCAAATTTCTACCTGATAACCAATCCCGAACTGATCGAGTCGTTCCCGCAGACCTGGTTGTTGAGCGCCCTGATCAGAGACACCGACAAGGCCGATTTGAAACAGTTGTTACAGCGCTATCCCTCGGTAACCCTGCTCGACATCAGTGAAATCATGGCGCGCGTGCGCGCCATCGTCGACAGGGCGTCGGTCGCGCTGCAGTTCTTCTTCCTGTTTGCGCTGGCCTCGGCCGTGATCGTGTTGCTGGCAGCGATCCAGACCGGCCGTCATGAGCGCGAAGTGGAATCGTCGCTGTTGCGCGCGCTCAACGCCAGCACCGGTCAGCTCTACCGGGTGCACGTGTTCGAGTATTCGCTGATGGGTGTGTTGATCGGCTTTTTCTCCGCCGCCTTTGCCAGCGTCGCCGGCTGGGCGATCAGCGAATTTTTCTTCGGCATCGAGTTCCAGCCGTCGGCCCGGGTGTGGATCTTCAGCCTGGTTTCGGCCTGCCTGGTATTGACCCTGGCGGGTACGATGGTGAGCCGCAGGGTCTATAATGTTTCCCCGATGAGATTATTACGTTCCTGACGCTGGCATGGACAACGAGGCAGATCAGCAGTTTGTAGACACGGCGACCCGGCAGTTTGGCTGGGACGAGCAGTTTGCGCGCGCCTTCGACTATGCCAGAGCCATGGGCCATCACGACAAGAAACGGCCGCGCGGCATCGATGTCGCGCGGCGGGTTATGGCGCTTGGTCTCGATCGGGACGCGGTTATCGCGACCCTGCTGAGCGACCCCGGATTAAGCGAACGGCTCGATATGGCGCGGATCGAAGCCGAGTTCGGCGGCGACGTTGCGCGCCTGACGCGCGGCGTGAATCAGCTGAATACGCTAAAGGATCGCAGGCGGACCGAGCAGAATAGCCCGGAGCAGGCGGAAAAACTGCGGCGCCTGCTGATGGCTATCATCAGCGACGTGCGAGTGATGCTGATCAAGCTGTGTTACCGGGTCGAACGGTTGCCGCTGTTGAAGCATGACGACTACCAGCAGCGTCGCTGGATTGCCCAAGAAACGCTGGATATTTTCGCG
>Ga0209536_100001290_pt1 | contig 41564 bp, 30 predicted proteins | sample DeeMarSeWOR28_12_FD_187461 | JGI IMG/M metagenome (GOLD analysis project Ga0209536, IMG submission 187461) | Marine sediment microbial communities from White Oak River estuary, North Carolina - WOR-2-8_12 (SPAdes) (version 2) | ecosystem: Environmental > Aquatic > Marine > Intertidal zone >...
CAGTTTATTTATATCAAAAAAAGCTATCTGTTGTCCAGTATGGCTAAAATCGGGAAGCTCCTTGATAGCCATCTCGCTGAGTTTGAGACAGACTGAAGCCTCTCTAATATGGAAACAGCCAGGAGGGGTGAAGGTGTATTCGTAAGTCGGCCAGGTCGGTTGGCGCTGGTTTTTAGCGCTCGCGCGCAAGTTTTCCTTATCCTTGGATATAACAAGCGCCTGATGGTTTCGTCGAATCCGGATACGATCTGGTAAATCTAAAAAACCCACGGCCGGGCCAGTCATTGCCAGTCGAATGGTCGCATCGATATGCGAGTAAGTGATGCGCCTTAGGTTACCTTTTACCGTCAATATCGCCTTGCGAATTAAGCGGCGCCTGGCGGCAAGGGGAATTTTATCAAATGCGTCACGTGAGAGACAAATTTTAGCAGTTTCTTGGCTGATAAGCGTACCTTTAAAAATAGGATCGATGAGCGCTGCAATCCATTCTTCTTCCGATCGCATAATAGAAGCAGTCCGATTGAGCGTTTCCCGTATTTTGGGATTGTAAGATGATAAAAGCTGGGGAATTAAATCATGGCGCAACTTATTACGGAGATAATTGAGGTCCGCATTCGATGTGTCACGAACATATTCCAATTCTTTTTCTGTAAGATAATCGATGATCTGCGATCTTTTCACGTTAATCAGTGGCCTGACAATTTTTTTGTCCCTTACCGGCGGCATCCCCGATAGACCCAACGGACCGCTGCCCCGCAACAAATACATTAGTACGAGTTCGGCATTATCATCATAATGATGGCCAAGTGCAATTTTGGTAAATCCGTTTGCTTCGGCCACCTGATTTAAAAAGGTATATCGAACCCGTCTGGCGGCTTCCTCAAGGGAAAGTTTATGCTGACCTTGGTATCGGCGAACATCCTGTTTTTCCATATAAAAAGGTAAATTTAATTTTTGGGAAAGGGCTGCAACAAATTCGGCGTCTCGTTCGGACTCTATTTGGCGAAGACGATGATTCAGGTGGGCAATTCCCAAACCAAATGAAAAAACCGGGGAGAGCGTATCCAAGAGATGGATAAGGGCGACGGAATCGGGACCTCCGGAGACGGCAACCAGAACATGATCGCCGGACTGAAACATGGAATTATCAGCAATCGTCTGTTGAACTGTGCGCAATATTTTTTTTTCTGCAGGGCCTTTGTGATGATTATTGTGCTGAGATGGCATGCACAAAAATCTATGGTAGCGCTCTGGATAAGTCAACAAAAAACACTGATTGTTGGGCCCAGTTCAATTAACGACCACCCATCTTGTGTTTGACCCTATCTTTGAAGTTTTGTGCCAAGCGTTGGTGTCGAAATTCATATGTTATTTCTAAACACCCTGATCCTGTGAACGCATACAACCACTTTCACCAGCTTGAAATTATAGTTCGCTCAACGAACGACTTTTCTCTTGAAAAAAAGAGAATTTAGCGTATGCTAGACAGCGGTTGTGCTAGGCGGGGAGCTAGCGGTGCCCTATTCCCGAAATCCGCTTAATGCGGGGCTGAATTCCCTCTGGAGGGTTGTATACCGGGAGATCAAAATCATTTTGGCCGGCCACCACGCAACAGACGGTCACGAACCTCGTCAGATCCGGAAGGAAGCAGCGATAAGTGATGCAGGCTGTGTCGTGGATTGATCCCGGTCATGGCAATGATTTATGGATTCCCGAAAGGATTCGACAGCGGGTGCACAACCATTTCTTTGCGATTGCGGAATTCGGAATAAAAAGAATCAAGCCTACCGCTAGACTTTAGCTATCTGCACCTGAATGATCTCACCTTTGAATTTGCAATCTCAACTTGCCCGATGAACGATGCTCTATGCCCTCCCATACGCTTGCCTTTTATAACCAGATACCAGAGCAGTGACCAGACACCGACAACCCGGGACCAGGGGTTAGAAGCCGGCAGACAGTGACCAGTATTCAGAAATTAAATTATGTATCGAAAGTTGAAAACGTCGCCAAAAAATGATGCTCAAACGCCTATTATTTCTTATAAAACCTTACAATTACTATCTTGACATCGTTTTAAACGGTCTTATTTTTCAGTTCAATAAAATAAACTAAAATTCCAACATTTCAGGAGAGTAGAGCGGCGAATGTCAGAGAAAAAGAAAATTAAAATCAATGCTGATTCCGAAGAAGAAAAAAACAATACCGAAGCAAAAGGGGTGATCCAGGAAGATAAAGAAACCTCCAAAATTACTGAAGAAAAATCGGATGACCTCGCGGCCGAAGATGCCATCAGAGTATTAGAGGAAAAAATCAAAACCACGGAGGAAGAGGCAAAAGAGACATACGATCGATTCCTGAGAGTCTCCGCTGAATTTGAAAATTACAAAAAGCGTTCAGCCCGCGAAATGGAGGATTTCAGAAAATTTGCCAATCAATCGCTATTGAAGGAAATGCTCTCGGTGGTGGACAATCTGGAATTGGCCATAAACTCGGCTAATGCAAATCCAAAATCTGATAGTTCCCTTAAAGAAGGTTTAGATTTAACCCATAAGGAAATCATGCGTGTCTTTGATAGATTCAACGTCAAACCGATTGAATCAAAAGGAAAGTCGTTTGATCCGACCTATCACGAAGGCGTTATGCAGGAAGAAACCGAGGAGTATCCTGAAAATACGGTAATCAATGAAATGCAAAAAGGGTATTTAATCCACGACAGATTGCTGAGACCTGCAATGGTGGTGGTTGCCAAACCGAAAACAAACTCGTCTGATTCAGGGACAACAAAAAAAGAAACCAAAAAGTGAGTCAAATATATTCAGAATCAATCTTTGTTGTACAAAGCGAAGGAGGTAAAAAAAGATGTCAAAGGTAATCGGAATCGATCTCGGCACCACCAATTCCTGCGTGGCGATCATGGAGGGTGGTGACGCTAAGGTCATCACCAATCCGGAGGGAGGACGCACCACGCCGTCCATTGTTGCCATCAATGAAAGCGGAGAGAGATTAGTCGGTCAAATTGCAAAACGTCAGGCAATTACGAATCCGGAGAACACGGTTTTCGGTGTCAAACGATTGATTGGGCGCAAATTCAGCTCCAAGGAAGTTCAAAACGATATAAAAATACTCCCCTATAAAATCGAGCAAGCAAGCAACGGGGATGTGTGCATAAACGTTAAAGGAAAGCAATACAGCCCTGCGGAAATATCTTCCTATATCCTGGCCGACATCAAGCATTCCGCCGAAGAATATCTGGGGGAAAAAGTCACCGATGCGGTCATTACGGTGCCCGCCTATTTTGACGACAGTCAACGACAGGCCACCAAGGACGCCGGCAAAATTGCGGGACTCAATGTTTTGCGTATCATCAATGAACCGACTGCCGCATCGCTGGCTTATGGCTTGGATAAGAAAAAAGAAGAAAAAATCGCTGTTTTCGACCTCGGCGGCGGAACATTTGATATTTCGATTCTAGAAATCGGTGAAGGCGTTTTTGAAGTCAAAGCAACCAACGGCGATACCCACCTGGGCGGTGAAGATTTCGACTTGCGACTGATTGACTATTTGGCCGATGAGTTCAAAAAGGATCAGGGAATTGATCTCAGAAACGACAAAATGGCGCTTCAGCGCTTGAAAGAAGCCGCAGAAAAGGCCAAAATGGAGCTTTCCACTTCGATGGAATCCGATGTAAATCTGCCTTTCATTACGGCTGATGCCAGCGGTCCCAAGCATTTAAACATCAAACTTACACGGGCCAAACTGGAAGGACTGGTCAATGAATTGCTCAACAAGCTGGAAGGCCCGTGCCGGGTAGCTCTCAAGGATGCCGCTCTTTCACCGGGGGATATCGATGAAGTTATTCTCGTCGGTGGTATGACGCGTATGCCGGCGGTGCAGGAGCGTGTAAAAAAGATTTTTGCTAAAGATCCTCATAAAGGCGTTAATCCGGATGAGGTTGTCGCGCTCGGCGCTGCGATTCAAGGCGGTGTTTTAAAGGGCGACGTCAAAGACGTTTTGCTGCTTGATGTTACCCCCCTATCGCTCGGCATCGAAACATTGGGCGGTGTGATGACCAAGCTCATCGAAAAAAATACCACCATTCCAACAAAAAAGAGTCAGATCTTTTCAACGGCAGCAGACAGTCAGCCGGCGGTTTCCATTCACGTTCTTCAAGGTGAACGGGAGATGGCCGCCAACAATAAGACACTGGGACGTTTTGAATTGGTTGGCATACCGCCGGCACCCAGAGGGGTTCCCCAGATTGAGGTTACCTTTGACATCGATGCCAACGGAATCGTAAATGTGTCCGCAAAGGATAAAGCCACCGGAAAAGAGCAATCTATCCAGATCACAGCCTCTTCCGGTTTGTCGCAAGAAGAAATTGACAAGTTGATTAAGGATGCAGAGCTTCATGCAGAAGACGACCGCAAGAAAAAAGAGCTCGTTGAAGCACGCAACTCCGCAGATGCATTGATTTATTCAACTGAAAAATCAATCCAAGATTTAGGCGATAAAGTTGACAGTGCCACGAAAAACAAAGTCGAAGATGCCATTGCAGCGCTCAAAAAAGCTATGGAAGGTGAGGATGCGCAAGAAATAAAGCGCCTAAGTGAGGAATTAACCCAGGCTTCGCACAAACTCGCAGAAGCCATTTACCAGCAGGCATCACAGGCGGGTCAAGAAAAAGCCGGCGCCGGTGCCGAATCGACGGCACAATCCGGTGGTTCTGCGCCTGACGAAGACGTGGTTGATGCCGATTTTGAAGAGGTAAAAGAAGACGACAAAAAGTAATTTCTTCTTTAAGTCCATTCAAAAATCCCGCCTTGCAGCAGGTGCAGCGGGATTTTTTTTGGCCATTTACCAAATGATGCTTAGGCCGATAACGGCGAGTATAGATCATAGTAAATTTTCGAGCTTATTTCATCATCCCATGTTTCGCAAACCCTTATTAGGCAAAACTTTACAAATATCAGAGAATAGTTATTATATGAGAAAGTTTTTTCTTGTTTCAGTGTCCATTGTGAAAGGGAGGTTTTTCTATGGAAGTGAACAAAGTTCTTTGGCCGACTGATTTTTCAAAAAGTGCCGAAAAAGCTTTACCCTACGTTACTGATTTAACCCAGAAATATCAGGCCGAGATACATGTACTCTATGTAATCGAGGATATTGCCCATCACGAATCGTGGTACGGAGATTTTGACAAAATCCATGTGGATAAACTTATGGAGTGGGCAAATAAATCGGCAAAAAAGCGTTTGGATCAGATTTGTGAGAAATATTTGGAAGGTTGTCCACTGTATATAAAACATATCGCCATCGGTGATCCGGCCCAGGAAATCTTGAGGCTCATTGATAATGAGAAGGTGGATATGGTCGTCATGGCCAGCCATGGGCAAAAGGGCCATTTTCGCTTTGGAAGTGTGACCGAAAAAGTTTTGAAGAGTTCTCCGGTACCCGTCACAACAATACCGGTTGAGCCCGAATAAAAATTCAGACTCCATTCGTTCAGAAATAAACTAACGCAAATTACCCTCCCGATGTCTGTGGAAAGGCGGTGTTCGCATATAAATATTCCATTTTCTCCTTGTGCTTGAGTTCCTCATTTGCCATTTTCAACAGCATCGTTTTAGTCTCACCGTCGGCGTGCAGGTTAGCAAGCGCCGTATAAAATTGATGAGATCTGTGCTCACGGTGCGATGCAATCAAATAAACATCTTGGCTGCTCATATTGCCTTCGATTTCGGGCTCTTCTAAATGTTCGGCAATTTTGTAGTCTACGACATCGGCCATTCTCAAGGCATCTGTGCCATAATTTCCTTCACGGTAATTGACCAGAAAGGCTTTGTGTTTTTTTTCTTCCCCTGCGATAAATTCGAGCGTATCTTTTACACTTCTATCTTCTAATTGATGATAGATATCCATGTAAAAGTCGTAAGCCTCCTCTTCCCTTTGGATCGCTACATCGATGATATCAGAAAATCTTTTGTCCATATAACCCCCTCCAATTTCAAATTATGGCATTATTTTGAAACTCATCATATAAAATAGATACAAATCATTATCCGTCAATAAATGCTTCAAACTATTTTCATCGAAATTAGACCTTGAGGTTGCATTCCAATAACTAAATGAAGTAAATAAAAGCGTGGATTGATAAATCAGAAGACAGAAGCGGTTTTTTGATTTCAAGTTTCACGTTTCCAACAACAGCTAAATTCGAGGAAATATCGTCATGGGCAAAATAATTACACAGCCAGGAGAAAAGTTCGAAGCCTCAAAAGAGGATTTTAAGAGCTTATTCGAGCATGTTGGCTGCGGGGTATACATCAGCAGTAAGGAAGGTAAATTCTTGAATGCCAACAGGGCATTGCTGGACATGCTGGGATATGAAAGCAAAACCGAATTTTTGGAGATGGACATTACTTACGATCTTTATGTGAGGCCTGAAGACCGCCGCAGGTTTCAGGAAATGATCGAATGCGAAGGGCGGGTGAAAGATTACGAAGTGGAGTTTAAACGCAAGGATGGCAGTCCGATTAGCGTTTTGCTGACCAGCCATGTTCGTTATGACCAAAACGGAAACGTTTTGGGATACGAGGGGATTGTTGTTGACCAGTCCCATCGCAAACAGATAGAAAAAAAGCTTCGCGCATCGCAAGAAGACTTCAAAATGCTATTCGAAAATATGGCGACCGGGGTATTCATCAGCAGCAAGGAGGGAAAATTTTTAAATGCCAACCAAGCGCTTTTAGACATGCTGGGTTATGAGAACAAAGAAGAATTTTTAAACATTGATATTACCAAAGACCTGTATGTGAGACCTGAAGATCGTCGCAGGTTTCAGGAGATGATTGCTCGCGACGGCCAGGTGATTGATTATGAGGTTGATTTTAAGCGCAAAGATGGCACAACTATTCCGATTTTGCTAACAAGCCATGCACGCTATGATCAGCAGGGAAATGTTGTTGGTTATGAGGGGCTAAATGTCGATCTAACGCATCGAAAATTGATGGAAAAGGAATTAAAAGAAGCCTATGATTTTATGAATAAGATTATTCAAAGTTCACCCAACCCCATCATGGCGACGGATCTAAAAGGCAAAATTATTATCTGGAATCGGGCGGCCGAAGAGACCCTTGGATATTCGGCCAGTGAAGTTATCGGCAAAATGACCATCACTAAAATCTATCCGGAAGGAATGGCCCGCAAAGTCATGCAGATGCTGCGAAGTTCCAAGTATGGAGATGTCGGCAGATTACGTTCGTTCCCCATGGTATATGTCAGACGGGACGGTGAGGTAATTGAAGGCACGTTGTCAGCAGCCATCATTTACGATACCAAAGGAAATGAAATTGCATCAGTGGGATCGTTTGTGGATCTCAGAAAACGGTTGGAGATGGAGCGTGCCCTTCGCAGAACCCAAGAGCAACTGTTGCAATCTGAAAAGCTGGCGGCGATGGGACGTTTAACCTCACAGATTGCTCACGAATTGAACAATCCGCTTTACGGAATCATGAATACACTGGAGTTATTGAAAACCGAGATATCACCCCAGAGCAAACGCCGAAAAATTCTGGAAATGGCCCATTCCGAGACGGTCAGACTTAGCGAAATGCTGCGCAAAATGCTCTCGTTTTCCAAACCGGATCAGGAAGAACGGCAGCCGGTGGATATCAATTCCGTTTTAGACGAAATACTGCTGCTGCACGAAAAACAATTCAGAGAAAACGATATCACAATTGTCTCTGCCTTTGCAGATGGATTAGGCTTGGTCAACGCGTCCAAAAACCAGTTGCGCCAGGTTTTTCTCAATATGGTTGCCAACGCTCGGGACGCCATGCCCCACGGCGGGACTTTGACGGTGACAACTTCAGGCAACCAAGATGATATCAAAATTGAAATATTCGACACCGGTATGGGTATCTCCGAGGAAAACATCGGTAAAATTTTTGACAGTTTTTTTACCACCAAAGACGAGGTCAAAGGCGTCGGCCTGGGTTTGTCTGTGTGTTACGGATTCATCAAGGATCATGGCGGAGATATAAAGGTGAAAAGCAAGTTGGACACGGGAACAACGTTTACGATTACACTGCCGGTTCACGCAAATGCCACGGTCGAAAAAAAGGCTGACGCTCGATGAGGATCTGCGCTGTTGCAGATGGCGAAGCGCATAGAGTTATAAAGCCGGATGATATACAGCGTTATAAAAAGTTCCGTGATATCTTCATTTATTGTTTATCTTTTTTTAATATGAATATCCTCCGCAAGATTCCTGCAACTTCATCCAGTGCCTTCCTGGATTTATCCAAGCGGGAGGTCATCCTGAAAAAACCATGAATCATTCCGTCATAGCGCTTAAGCTTTGTTTTCACGCCTGCCTCCTGCAACTTCCCGGCATATGCTTCGCCTTCATCAAGGAGTGGATCATATTCAGCCGTAAGAATCAAAGCCTCGGGAAGATTACTGAGGTCTTTTGCGCGCAACGGTGAAACATAAGGATGGTCGGCAAGCTTTTTGTCTTTTATATAATGTTTCCAAAACCACTGCATGAGATCACGGGTGAGCATGTAGCCGTCGGCATTTTTAAGATAGGAAGGCGTGTCAAAATTATAATCGGTTATCGGATAAATCAGCACCTGTAAGGCGATATGCGGCCCACCCCGATCGCGTGCCATCATGGTTACAACTGCCGCTTGAGTGCCCCCGGCGCTGTCGCCGCCTACCGCGATACGACCGGAATCAGCCCGAATGGCCTCCGCATTTTCTGCCACCCAGCATGTGGCAGCATAGGCATCTTCAACCTGTGCCGGATAGGGATGTTCAGGAGCTAAACGATAATCTACCGCAACCACCAGGCAGCCGCTGACCTTTGAAAGCGCATGACAGATTGCATGATGCGTATCAAGATTGCCAATCACCCATCCTCCCCCGTGAAAATAGATCAGAACCGCAAAGGGCGAATTACCCTCTGGGTAATAAAGGCGTACGGGAACTTCACTATCAGAGCCGGTTATTTTTCGATCCTCTACCCTATTTGCTGCCAACAAAGGATCGACAGGAGGGGAGAGCTCCAGCATTTGTTTTCTGGCCTCTGCCGGCGAGAGTTGATTATATGCAGGCAGACCCAATGCAGCATTTTCTTCCAGAATAATTTTTACTTGAGGATCAAGAGGCATAAACAACTTTTCCCTTCATAATAAATCTTTCTGGTTTGACTTAATACTCAGACTTTAGGCACTTAATTGAAGCTCAATACTTTCCGCCGTGGTTCTTCTTGACCTGGTCGCGGTCAATCTCCCCGTCATCGGTTTTGGGCAGCGCATCGACGAAATCAACATACTTGGGCTTTTTGTATCGGGCGATTTTGGATGCCACAAACCCACTCAGTTCGTCGGACTCAAGACTCATACCGGGATTGAGCACGACGACGGCCTTGATCGCTTCACCCCACTGCTGGTCGGCCACCCCAATCACACTGACCTCGGCCACGGCGTCGTGTTTGAGGATAACCTTTTCCACTTCGGCCGGATAAACGTTTTCCCCGCCGGGCTTGATCAACTCCTTTTCGGCCTTGCGCTTGACATACCAAAGAAACCCATCCTCGTCAAAACGGCCAATATCGCCGGTGTGGTGCCAGCCGTTCCTGAAGGTGTGGGCGGTGTCCTCGTCCCGGCCCCAGTAGCCCAGGAAGACGGCAGGAGAACGCACACAGATTTCGCCAGGTTTGCCAACCGGCACTTCGCGATCATAATCATCGAACAGCCTGACCTTGGAGATAATTGTCGGCCGGCCGGCGCTGCCCGGCCTTTCTTCGGCAGGGCCGCCGGTAACCCCCATGGCCTCGGTTTGGGCAAAACCGGTGCCGACCTTAACGTTGCGGGCCACCTCGCAGAAGGCCAGTATGTTTTCCGGGCTGTCCATCCCGCGAATGTGCCTCAGGCTGGAAAGATCAAAGTCGCCTTCCTTGTACTTTTCCAAAAGTTTAGAAAGGATCGGGGCAAAATGGAAGAAGGTGGTGCCTTTTTCTTCTTGGATCAGCTTGAGGGTCAACTCCGGGTCGAATCGTTCGACAATGACATTTTTTCCGCCGCCGTGCATGGTGGCCATGGAAAGGCTCAGCCCGGCCACGTGAAACAAAGGCAAAATGCAGATATGGCAGTCGTCCGGTCCCATACCCGTATCGATCAGGGTCGGGTAGTTTGCGGCCACCACGTTGCCCTGGCTGAGCAAGGCACCGCGCGGCCGTCCGGCCACCGCCGCCGTATGGATGATGACAAAGCCCGCATTGGCCGGTATGTCGAACTGCTCGGCGGCCCCTTCCTGAGAATACAGCTCGGCAAAAGGAATGAATTCATCGCTTTGATCCCCGCCGCCGATGGAATAGCATTTCTCGATCGAATTACACTTGGGCAAGGCCTCCTTCATGGTCTGGTGATAGTCCGGACCGGCGAAAGCGAACCGGGGTGAACAGTCGTTGAGCACGTATTCGATTTCCTCCTGCTGGAAGCGCCAGTTGACCGGCAAGACGATGGCACCCATCTTGGCCGCCGCCCCATAGAGGATCATAAATTCATCACAGTTATGCGCCACGACAGCCAAACGGTCGCCCTTGGCCACACCCGCCTTTATGAGACCGGCTGCGATCTGGTCGCATTTGTCCTTGAATTGTTTGTGGGTTAGGCGAACGTCGTTAAATACAATCGACTCTCGATCGGCAAAAATCTGGGCATTACGGCAAATGAAATCGTAAACCGTAAAGTCATAAAGACCCATATCTATCTCCTTTCTTTAAAAATCCTGAGTTTTCCTTCAATAGGGTGATATATCAACAATAGAAGGAAAACCTATGCAAAAATAACACAGAATTTTCCTTCAAAATTACTTTGTAACATTTTGAAGGAAAACATATAAAACGTCAAGGGATTGCTATAGGAGATCGGATTTCATTTTTTAATCGGTTGAGATTCAAACTGGAATGAGTTATTATGCCAGGTCGAATGAAATGAAAAAAGACGGGGTATTTATAACTCCGTGATTGCCCCGATAGCTTCTTTAGAAAGGAAAATTAATAATGCCCGACCCACCAAAATGGTATGATATACATCTGCCTGAATTTCAGAAAATTGCCTATATTAAATCGATGGATGAATATAGCGACCTCTATGACCGTTCCATTCAGGACCCGGATGGTTTTTGGTCGGAGCAGGCCAATAATTATCTCTCATGGGAAAAACAATGGGATTTCGTGCTTCAATATGATTTTGACGCTGCGAAAATCCAATGGTTTGGTGGCGGCACTCTGAATGCCGCATACAACTGCCTGGATCGACACCAGGATACCCTCAAAGACAAGGTGGCCTATTATTGGGAGGGCGACAGTCCTTCAGAATCAAAACCAATCACCTATGGAGATCTTTACGATCAGGTCAACAGATTTGCCGCTGTTTTAATATCCAAAGGCGTTCAAAAAGGCGATCGCGTCATTATCTATATGCCCATGATCGTGGAGTTGCCCGTGGCCATGCTCGCCTGTGCCCGAATCGGTGCCATTCACAGTGTCGTATTCGGCGGGTTTAGTGCCGAGGCACTGACAAACCGCATCCAGGATTGCCAGGCCAAAATGGTCATTACAGTTGACGGCGGTTACCGTGCCGGAAAATCGGTTCCACTGAAAAATACGGTGGACAAAGCGCTTAAAAATTGTCCCGATGTTGAAACCGTCATTGTCTATCGCCGCACCGGTCAAGAGCTTGATTTAGATTTCGATCGCGAGATCTGGTGGCACGAAGCAATCGCCGACCCCGAGCTGCCATCCTATATTCCTCCCCGACCGATGAATGCCGAAGATCCGCTGTTTATTCTTTATACCAGCGGTAGCACGGGTAAACCTAAAGGGGTTGTTCACACCCATGGCGGCTATCTGCTCTATGCGGCCATGACCAACCGTATCGTTTTTGACCTAAAAGATGATGAGATCTTCTGGTGCACCGCCGACATCGGCTGGGTAACCGGACACAGCTACACGGTTTATGGACCGTTAATTAACGGATTTACCAGCATTCTTTTTGAAGGCGTACCCTCGTATCCGGATTTTGGCCGCTTCTGGCAAATTGTCGATAAATATAAGGTAAATAAATTCTACACGGCTCCCACAGCGATTCGCGCGCTGGCGAAAGAGGGCCCCGCACATATCGAAAAATACGATATTTCCTCCCTCAAGCTGCTCGGGTCCGTTGGGGAACCCATAAATCCGGAAGCCTGGCGCTGGTACTACCATCACGTGGGTCGGGATTGGTGCCCCATTATGGATACCTGGTGGCAGACGGAAACCGGCGGCCATATGCTCACTCCGCTGCCCGCTGTGACCCCGATTAAGCCGGGCTCCTGCTCGTTTCCGTTCTTTGGCGTGGATCCCGTCATTCTTGACGATACCGGGGAACCGGTAAAGTATCCCAATCAGGAAGGTTACCTTTGCATCAAAAAACCCTGGCCGGGCATGGCTCGCACCGTCTACGGCGATCATGACCGGTTCATCGAGACCTACTTCAGCAAGGTGCCCGGTATGTATTTTACCGGTGATGGGGCCAAGCGGGATGAAGACGGTTATTTTTGGATTATCGGCAGAATCGATGATGTCATCAATGTCTCCGGTCACCGCTTGGGAACTGCCGAAATCGAATCGGCTCTGGTGCTGCACGAAGATGTTGCCGAAGCAGCGGTGGTGGGATATCCGCATTCGATAAAGGGACAAGGAATCTATGCCTTCGTCACCTTGAACACCGGCGTATCCAAAACCGATGAATTGAAAAAGGGCTTGGTGCAGCTGGTTCGCTCCGAAATCGGACCCATTGCGACCCTCGACATTATTCAATGGGCCGATGGATTGCCGAAAACCCGCAGCGGTAAGATTATGCGGCGTATTTTGAAAAAAATTGCTGCCGGTGAAACGGAGGATCTCGGAGACCTCTCAACCATTGCCGATCCCAATGTAATCGGCGATCTTATCGAAGAGAGCAGGCTCCTGAAAGGGGATTGAGAAAGAATAGAATCCGAGGATATGATTCCTCCTCGTCCTCGTGCTCGCCTTGGTCCTCGACATGGTTTCGAATAATGCCTTACAATTTTTCGATTTTCGATTATGAGAACGAGAACGACGACGAAACCGATTACGAAAACTGAAAATTAGTACGAGTAATTAAAGGCGCTAGGGCATGCGATGCATTGATAAACAGGGTAAGCTGTTTGAGGTGAAAAAATACAGTCCCGAAGATTACGCCTCCCTTGAAAGCATGTATACAAACTTTTACCCAAAGGGAAAATTTCAAGGTATGCCGCCTTTAAAAGACGATGCCAGTCGCAAATGGATCAAAGGGCTCCTTGAGAACGGAGAAAATCTTTTGGCCTGGCAGGACGGCAAAACTGTGGGGCACCTGGTGGTTTTGCCGGATTTTAAAAAAGGTGATGCGGAATATTTAATCTTTGTCAGCCATCCGAATCGCGGACGGGGAATCGGCAGTGCGCTTACCCGTACTGTGATTCAACACGTCAAAAACCTTGGTTTAACGTCGATCTGGCTGACTGTCGGTGCCACAAATTTCCGTGCCATCGCGCTTTACAAAAAATTTGGATTCATTTTTTCCAATCCGGATCTTGTCGAAACCGAACGTAAAATGATATTAAGACTGTGAGATGTCCGATGGCATTGAAAACAGGTATTATAAGAGATGACCGATATCTGGAACATATGCCGGGCCATATGCATCCCGAACATCCCAGCCGGCTGAGAGCCGTATACCGCATGCTGGACACCGAATTTCCAAAAGGTCTGGAGAACATTCAACCCGAACCGGCAACCTTGGAAGTGTTGGAACTCGTTCACACATCTTCCTACATTAAAAAAGTTCTGAAAACAGCCGATCACAAATTTACCAGCCTTGCACCGGATACACCCGCCAGTGCCAAAACGTATTTATCCGCATGGCTGGCGGTTGGTGGGTGCCTTAAAGGCCTCGAAGCTCTGGCTTGCGGGCAATACGACATTTGCTTTGCACTGGTAAGGCCTCCGGGCCACCATGCCCTTACAGATCGCGCTGGAGGCTTTTGCATTTTTAATAATTTAGGCATAACGGCAAGGTATGCCCTCAATGAATTCGGATACCAGCGGATTTTGATCATTGATTGGGATATCCATCACGGTAACGGAATTCAAGATTTGTTTTACCGGGAAAAAAGGGTCCTCTATTTTTCTACCCATGACATGCTCCTTTACCCATACACCGGCAATTTGGAAGAAACTGGCAAGGGGTGGGGCGCCGGCTACACCATCAATATACCGCTACCGCGAGACCTGAACGATGCGGATATCCTCCATGTCTATCGGGAAGTACTCACGCCTGTAATCCAGAGATATGTACCGGATTTGATAATGATTGTGGCAGGTTTTGACGCCCACCATGAGGATCCGATCGGCCGAATGAAGTTAACGGAATCCGCCTTCGCAGACTTGACGCGCTTGCTGCTTCATTTGAGAACCGCGGTGAATGATCCGCCAATTCTCTTTGCCTTGGAAGGCGGTTACAGCGACAGAGGGCTTGCCAGTTCGGTTCGAAGTGTTTTTAAGGTATTAGCGTCCCCGGACCTATCCGGAAAAAGTGTGAACAGCGAAACCTCAGCGGGTGCTCGACTCGTAGCAGACGCGCGTCAGATTCACGCGCCGTGCCGAGTGTGGGTAGATACCTAAAAGTAAAATCAACTCCCAATAGAGCGAAAACGCTTAATTAGACACGAGTGGAGCTTTTATGATCAAAGCCAGAATACAGGCCGCCAACCCCGAGGCGAATCTCAACTCCTATACTGAAATATACAAAAGGTTTAATTGGGAAGATGTGGCCAAAGAATTCACCTGGCATCAGACCGGGAAGGTAAACATCATTCATGAAGCGGTTGACCGCTGGGCACAGGATCCAAAAAAGCAAAACCAGATAGCCATCATATTTGAAAAAGGCGCTGAATTAATAAATTATACCTATAGTGTCCTGCGGGAAAAATCCTGCCAATGGGCGAATTTTCTTTCAAAATACGGCTATAATACCGGTGACCGTCTGTTTATTTTTGCACCTTCCTGTCCGGAAGCCTACCTGGCCATGTTGGGTGCCTGCCGCCTGGGGGTCATATTCTGCCATCTTTTTTCTTCCACCAGCTTTGATGAACTTGCCTTGCGCCTTGCCAATGCAAAGCCTCGCGGCATTCTCACGCACCCGGATCTTGTGGAAAGAATGCCGCCGGAGGTCAAGGAATCCGTCAGGCATATATTCCTAACCGAAGGTCCATCACCAGGGTTGTTTCCCGATGAGATCGTCATAGAAGGCTTGCCGGACCAGATGCCCAAAACATGTGATCCGATATGGCTTGATCCGACGGCAGCTCTGTATATGAACTATACTTCGGGCTCTACCGGCCCTCCCAAAGGGATTGTTCACGCTCACAAAGATATGTCGGGCATTCTGATTTCGGCGCGATATGTTCTCGATTTAAAAGATGACACAATGCTTTGGGTGGATGCCGATCCGGCATGGGTGACTGGCACCGTGTATGGTGTCTTCGGTCCCTTGCTGTGCGGGGTAACCTCATTGGTTCAAGGAGACGAGTTTTCAGCTTCAAATTGGTACTGGACTTTAGAAAAGCACTGCGTTTCCGTGTGTTACACGACACCGAAAACCCTCATGAAGCTTAAAGCCGCTGGTGACAACCTGCCGACCCGCTATGATCTATCCTGTCTGCGTCATCTTGCAACGGTTGGAGCGCCGCTGGTTCCCGATCTTTTTTACTGGGTCAGGCAAAATTTAAATCTGTCTCCCCATGACACCTATTGGATGACGGAGACGGGAATGATCAGCCTGTCCAATTATCCATCTATGGATATCAAACCGGGATCTATGGGCAAGCCTTTGCCTGGCATTGAAGCCGGAGTTTTGGATGAGAAAGGGGAGCCCCTGCCGCCGTTGTCCATGGGGGAGTTGGCGTTGAAAAGCGGATGGCCTGCGATGATGAGTGATTTGTGGCAGGACAGCCAGCGCTACCAAAGCTATTTTCGGGTTAAAGGCTGGTTTTTAACCGGCGATATCGTCATCAAAGATGATCAGGGATATTATTATCATCAGGGTCGCAATGATGACCTCATGAAGATCGGCGGAGATAGAGTCATCGGGCCGTTTGAGATTGAGCAAGTTCTCTGCGGGCATCCTGCCGTCGACGAAGCAGCCGTAATTTCCAAAGGCACCGAACCGGGTGAAGGCGTCTCTTACCTAAAAGCATTTATTACCGTCAACCAAAACTATACCCCGTCTGTCCGACTCAATCACGAAATCAAGGCGTTTGTCAAAGCCAATATGGCATCGGATGTCATTGTAAAGGAAGTTACTTTTCTGAATGAGCTGCCCAAAACCCGAAGCGGCAAACTTTTGCGGCGGGTATTGCGGGCCAAAGAGTTGGGGTTGCCCGGCGGTGACGCACTTAAGATGCAAGAGTGATGATGCTCTCAAGAGGACCCAATTTCAGTCTTCATTAATACACCCTCAGACTGTCAACCAAATATACACTTAACGATAGATAAATATCAATTAACTTTACAGTTTATAACGTAATTCATATTCCTCTGCGGGAATTCAAAACTATTGCAAAAAGGAGTTGTAAAATTTAATCCAAATATTGTGGTTGAGGCGTTTGCCTCAAAATTGAAGATATCTATAAAACCCACCTATATCAAAGATACTGCAAGCAGTTAAAAACCAAAATAAAATCAATTAATTACCTTAATTTTTCACCAGGTATTTCTTCCCGACACAACAAAAACAACCCATTCGGCGTCAATGATTTTCGGGTCGCCCGACTCCTGTTCTAGTGGAGATCGTCCAAAACGACTTGGATGCAAGAATCTACCGCAGACGATTTTCCTCCACCGCGTGACAGGCAACCATGCTTTCCCCGGATGCCCCTGGATGTGGCTGCTCGACTCGGCAGCGCTCATTCGTGGCCGGACAGCGCGGATGGAAAGGACATCCCGATGGTGGATTGATGGGATTGGGCACTTCGCCCGTCACCGGTTGGCGTTTACGGCCCGTCAAACTGAGGTCCGGGATCGTATCCAGCAGCATCCTCGTGTATGGATGCTGCGGTTGGCTGAAGAGTATGCGCTTGGGTGCCACCTCACAAAGGCGGCCAAGATACATGACCCCGACATGATCGGAGATGTGGTGGACAACGGCAAGGTTGTGGCTGATGAACAGATAGGTCAAGCCGAGCCGACGCTGGAGCTCTTTGATTAGGTTGAGAATCTGCGCCTGGACCGAAACGTCAAGTGCAGAGGTTGGCTCGTCGCAAACGAGAAAATCAGGGTTGCTGGAGATCGCTCTCGCGATCGAAATACGCTGACGTTGGCCACCGCTGAACTCGTGGGGATATTTCTCGCCGTCGCTCGGGGAGAGACCCACCTGCAGGAGCAGCTCTGCGACGCGGTTGCGAAGCGCTGCACGGCTCTGCGCTAGCTTGAAGGCCCTGATCGGTTCGGCAATGATGTCTCGCACTCGCCAGCGCGTGTCAAGGCTGGCGTAAGGGTCCTGGAAGATCATCTGCATCCGAGAATGCAATGACGCCCGGGAAAACCGGTGGTTGCGCTGGTTCACAAACTGACCTTCAAAGAGGATCTCACCTCGTGTCGGAGTATAAAGACCAACGATTACACGGGCGACGGTGGACTTTCCACACCCCGACTCACCAACCAGGCCGAAGGTCTGGCCCCGGAGGATTTGAAAGCTGAGCCCGTCTATTGCTTTCAGAACAGGTCTCGGCTGGCGGGTGAATATCCGACTTAGCCATCGGCTCGATAAGGCGAAGTATTTGGAGAGGTCGCGAACTTCAAGCAAAGGTGATGAAGTCAAGGGACCCTGATACGGATCAGTCATTGTTGGTCGTCCCATCGTATTTCCAACATGCAGCGACTTGGTTCGGATTTCCGGTCGGCATCAAGTCGGGCCGCTCTCTCCGACACTGATCAAACGCATCCGGACACCGTGGATTAAAGGAGCAGCCGATTGGGATCTCCTGAAGCCCGGGCATGGCCCCTTTTATATGGGCGAGCTCATCGTTTTCCTCCTCAATGACCGGTATCGAGTCCATCAAACCAACGGTATAGGGATGCTTCGGGTTCTTGACGACGTCTCGTAAAGGTCCGATTTCTGCGATCCGACCTGCGTACATGACAGCCACCCTGTCCGCCGTCTCGGCGATGACTCCCATGTCGTGTGTGATAAGCATGATTGCCGTGCGATGTTCTTGGCACAGGCGCCTGAGAAGAGAAATGATCTGCGCCTGGATGGACACATCGAGAGCGGTGGTCGGCTCATCGGCAATAATGAGGCCCGGCTTGGCACAGAGGGCCAAGGCGATGACCACGCGCTGGCGCATCCCCCCGGAGAACTCATGGGGGTAAGAGTCGATACGGCGCTCCGCCGCCGGGATACCGACCTCATTGAGCAGATCGATAGCTCGGTCTCGGGCTTGAGAGGTGGTGAGGTCGGTATGAGTGGTGATCGTCTGGACGAGCTGTCGGCCGATCGTGTACAGAGGATTCAGGCTGGTCAGCGGGTCCTGAAAAATGACGCCTATCTTGGCACCTCGAATCCGGCGCATCGCCTCGTTCGGCAGTCCGTTGATTCGCTGCCCTTGAAGTCGGATGGTTCCATGGGCAATTTGCCCCGGTGGCTCCAGCAAGCCGATAATGGCAGCGCCGGTGATTGACTTGCCCGCACCCGATTCCCCGACGACCCCCAGTACCTCACCCTGATCTATCGAGAATGAGATGTCATCTACCGCAACCAGAACGCCGCGGCGGGTCGGAAATTCGATGCGCAAACGGTCAACTTCAAGCAATGCCATGTGATTATCGCAGTTTCGGATTGAAGGTGTCTCGCAGCCAATCGCCGATCAGGTTTACCGAGAGCACGAGCACAACGAGGGCCACTGCTGGAAAGATGGTGATCCACCATTCACCGGAAAACAGAAAGTCATTGCCAATGCGGATAAGTGTTCCGAGAGACGGTGTGGTGGGAGGCACCCCGACCCCGAGGAATGACAGAGTCGCCTCGATGATGATGGCAAGTGCCACGCCGATTGTGGCCATGACCAAGGTTGGCCCCATCACGTTCGGCACGATGTGGCCCAACATAATCCTCACAGGATGGATACCGATAATCCGGGCCGCCGCAATGTACTCCTTGTTCCTTTCGACCATAGCGCCACTGCGCGTCACTCGTGCATATTGGGGCCAAGCGGCAATGCCAATCGAGAAAATTAGGACATAGATAGCCATCTCCTCTTGCAGCTCCCGTGGCAGCGTGGTCCGCGCCACCCCGTCGACCAATAGAGCAATCAGAATCGGAGGAACCGTTAGCTGGGCATCGGCCAGTCGCATAGTCACGACATCGAACCAGCCTCCCACATAGCCGCTCACCGTCCCTAGGGTGATCCCGATGAGCATAGACAAGAGTACCGCGAAAAAACCTACAATGAGGGATATCCGATTGCCAAACATAATTGTCGAGAGAATGTCACGCCCCTGGTCATCCGTGCCGAGGGGATACTTCCATGTACCGTCCTCAACCCAGACGGGTGGTGTGAAAGCCTCCATGAGATCAAGGCTGGCCGGATTGAAGGGATCGTGTGGGGTAAGCCATGGAGCAAAGATAGAGGCGAAAACAATAACAAAGGTCGTAAATGCGGCCAACATCGTCACGGGCGATCGAGTGAAACTATAGAAGACGTCATGATCGGCGACCTGTCTTACCCAGTGGCCGAATCCCCCTTTCCTGCCCGAGGTGCTGTTGATCGTCATGTTCGGTCCACGTTCAACCAATGGTCACGGTCCTTTCGATCCGCAGTCTCGGGTCTACAACGAAATACAGCAAATCGACAATGAGATTTATAATCACAAAAAAAAGAGCGACCAGGACCATATAGGCGGCCATGATCGGAACATCCGCAAAGTGCACAGCCTGGATGAATAAAAACCCCATGCCGGGCCACTGGAAGACCGTCTCGGTAATGATGGAAAAGGCGATCAGGGAACCGATCTGTAATCCGGTGACCGTAATGACGGGCACGAGGGTGTTCTTAAGCGCGTGTCCGAAGTTTATTGCCCTGTCTGTAAGCCCTCTGGCCCGGGCGAACTTGATATAGTCGGTCAAAAGTACTTCCATCATCTCGGACCGGACGATTCGCAGGATCAGCGTTAGCTGATAGAGACAAAGCGTGATTGAAGGCAGGATAATGGCTTTCCAGCCGCTGGCCGTGAGAAAACCAGTGGTCCAGCTGCCGGTGATCTTTACGACTTCACCGCGGCCATAGGACGGCAAGAGATTCAGGGAGACCGAAAAGACGTAGATCAGCAGGATGCCAATGACAAAGGTCGGCAAGGACACGCCAGCCAGGGAGCTGGAAAGGATCAAGCGGCTGAGCCAGGTGTCTCTGTGCAAGCCGGTGTAAATGCCAAGGGGAATGCCCAAAGCAAGGGCCAGAATCGCCGAGGTAAAGACGAGCTCCAAGGTTGCAGGGAGTCGTTCTGCAATGAGATCCTTGACGGGTCTCTGTAGCCGGTACGAGATTCCGAAATGACCCTCAAGAGCGTGAGCTACGAACCGACTGAACTGAACGACGACCGGATCGTTGAGCCCCAAACGTTCACGCAATGCCTCACGGTCCTCGATGGTGGCCTCTTGACCGACCATGTTATTGACGGGATCGCCGACATAGTTAAACAGAACAAAGGAGATGAAGGCCACGAAGAGCATCACCCCCGCGGCCTGGAACACGCGCTTTAATACATAGAGAATCATGGTCTAAAAGCAGTTTAAAGGCATCCACAGCAGCCCGGGTTGAGCCTGGGCCACCAATTGTGTTTGAGGTATCAGCTACTTCAGACGGGCCCAACGAAACTGGGGCTGATCGTTGGGCTCCATGGGCATTTCGAGCCTCTTGCTCATACCCCAAGCGATCACCTGATGGTGAAGCGGAATGTAGACCTGCTCTTCAGTAATGATTTCCCATACTTCTCTGATCATCTTATCCCGCTTGCCCAGATCCATCTCGACTTCCATGGCCCTGGTCAGCTCATCGACGCGCGGGTTGTGATACATGGACCCGTTCCATGGCCCCTCGGAGTCGAGGAGATAGGTGAACACATAATGGGAATCTAGAGTGGCCACGCCCCAGCCCAGCATGTAAAAATCGGTTTTCCGGCCGGTGATCTTCGGGAAGTGAAGAGTCTTGGGTTGAGCGACCAGGTTCACATTGATGCCGATCTTGCCGAGCATCCCAACAGTGGCCTGGCAGATCTTCTCATCGTTGTTGTACCGGTTGTTGGGGCAGTCGAGCGAGACCTCGAAGCCGTTCGGATAGCCGGCCTCTGCCAGGAGCTTTTTGGCCTTCTCCGGATTGTAGGGCGGACGCTGCTTGTCAAGGTCCTCGGGGTAGCCGTGAACGCCTGGCGGGGTCATAACGTTCGCGGGAACCGACATTCCACGCATGACCTTCTTGTGGATGGCGTCGATATCTATGGCCATATGCATGGCTTTGCGCACCCTCGGATCTTTAAACGGATTTTTCCCTTTGATATTCGATGAGCGCAGCTCTTTGATGCCTTGATCCACGCCGTAGAAGATTGTCCGAATCTGGGCGGTCTGTTGAACCTTGAGATCGGGATTCTTTTTTATTCGTCCCAGATCCTGCAGTGGCGGGTCCAGAAGGAAGTCGATCTCGCCGGAAAGAAGTGCGGCAACGCGGGTCGCAGCGTTGGTGATGGGCGTGTAAATGATCTTGTCGATGTTATGAGGGTTCTGCTTCAGGCCCCACCAGTTGGGATTTTTGACCAGAATCGTTTTGATGTCAGGCTCACGAAGCTGGAGCATAAACGGACCGGTGCCATTTGCATGCCGAACAGCATAGGTCTCCTCTTTGTCCTTAAAGCTCGTCGCCTCCATTACACCGTGCTTCTCACACCACTTCTTGGACATGATGAAGACGTAGGTCAGTTGATCCGGCAGGATGGGGTTGGGCCCGGATGTGATGAGTTGGATCGTGTAATCGTCAATGATCTTCGTTTCTACAACGCTTTTGATGTAATTCCTGAATTCGGATGTTTCACCATTTGCCCGCTTGACGGTGAATGCCACGTCCTCGGCAGTGAACGGTGTTCCGTCGTGGAAGCTAACGCCCTTTCGGAGCTTAAACTCCCATGTCGTGGGATTGACGATCTTCCAGCTTACGGCCAAAGACGGCTCCTTCTCCAGCTTCCAGTTTCGATTGATCAGTGCCTCGTACACCTGGGTACTCGCGCCGATCGTCGGAGATTCGTTGGCTGAATGCGGATCGTAAGTTAGGGGATCACCCTGGCTGGCCCAGCGAAGCACATTCTCTGCCGTCGCCGGAGTAACCATAACGCACGCCAGAAATACCACGAAAATGCCTTTGAAAATGAATCCTCTCATATTGGCCTCCTCTCTGGGTTGGTTTTCGTCTTCGGAAATGATGAACACGTTTGAAATCGTGTGTTTTGGGGCCCGGGAATGAAGATACATGTCCGGCTGGAAGACGAAGTGAATGGCGACGGAACCATGAAACCGTCCTCTACGGGTGTTTCAGGTTCGCTTTCGCCGAGGCGTTGCACCATGTTCAGTGGCTGATAAGGCCCCATTCCCATAACCATTCTCGTTCTTCTTTTTTCTGACCATCACCTCCTTTTCTACCTTTCATTTAGATTAGGCAGCCGCTATTGGAAGTAGTCGTATCTTCCCGAGTTGCTTCGGTGAGATCATGAATCCGCAAAGTCAAGAGGCAACCACGACAAGCCTCAATCCTGTTTTGCCGATAACATAGTCGCTTTACAATGTCAACATCAACCAAGGCTGCGGCGGAATGCAGCCACGCTGAGACAATCTCATCTCAAAGGGACTCTGTCGCGTGGATTATTTCTCAACTTGATAATAGGAACTCAGATATGTGATGCCCAGGTGTGGCAAAAACAGGATTGTGTATCAAGCTGGGAGTCGATACTTCATCTTGTGGAGGCACAAAAAGGGCAAACCAAAAGCAAGCTTCCTAAAAAAACTTGATGTTGATTTGCCGAATTGACCCAAAATGGTAAAAAATTCAATGCGTTAAGGTGCATCTGTTCGGTATCGACCGCCATGTAAAACCTTATCTAAAAAGCTATTGAAGCCAAAAATCAGTCGGTGGGAGCCGAGAACACTAATCGTCGCAGGCTAACCAATGATATACAGGTACTTTTCACAATTATGTTAAAATCAACCTACCACGTTTTTGCAGATATTCATATCAATTGCGAAAGAAATGAGATGATGTGCTTACTGCTATCTATACGTATCCTACTGTATACAATTTAATCTTTTAAGTAGGCATTTAGGCTACGCACTAGTTAGGAATTAACAAAAAAATTCCAATTGTTGTCAATTTCCCTTGACAAAGAATAAATATAAAACCTAACTACTTTGATTCCGGCTCGTCAGGGTTACAGAGTTAGGGCATGGAGATTTTTTAGTACTATTAGCAAAATATTGACATTATTTAAAGAACGGAGGTGTCTTTATGGTAACCATTCATGACTATGAACTGTATATGCCGGCAAGGGTGATGTTTGGCGTGGGCATTTCAGCCAAAGCCGGGGAAGTGTTGAAAGATTTGGGTGCGACCAAAGTATTGGTCGTTACCGATCAAGGCGTTGTCGGTGCCAATCTCCTTGACAACATTCTGCCCTCGCTGGAAAAAGCCGGTTTGTCTTATAACGTATTTGACAAAGCTCTACCGGATGCACCCTTGAGTAAAATTCAGGCAGGACTAAAGATTCAAAAGAAAGAAGGCAGTGATTATCTGTTGGGTGTCGGCGGCGGCAGTTCCATCGACACGGCTAAAGGTATCGGGTGTCTGGCCACTAACCCAGGCCCGCTTCCGAATTACGAAGGCCCCGAGAAGTATAAAAATCCGCCTCTTCCCAGCGTGGCGGTTCCAACCACCGCCGGTACGGGCAGTGAGACCAGTTTCGGTGCGGTGGCGTTTGACGAAGAAAGACAATATAAGTTTTCGTTTCGCAGCGCCATGCAAATTCCAAAAGTGGCACTACTGGATCCGCTGCTTCTGAAAAGTACGCCTCCCCGACTGGCAGCAGCATCCGGATTGGATGCCTTGTCTCACTGTATTGAAGCTTACACGTCAGACTGGTCCACGCTGATTACTGATGCGTACTGCAAGCAAAATTTCTACCTCATCGGGCAGTATTTGCGACGATTTGTGGCAGATGCATCAGACCTTGAAGCGGCCGCCGCTATGCTGCAATCAAGCACGATGGGTTCTTTGGCCTTTAATACCGCCCGGCTCGGACTGGATCACGCGATGGGGCATCCGTTGGGCACCCATTTTCATCTTCCCCATGGAATTGCTTGCGGAATCTTACTCCCCCCCGTGATGCGTTACAACTTGATGTCCTGTCCCGAGCGTTACATCGACATTGCTGTTGGACTGCAAGGAATGGTGCAGGGAGATCTAAAAATGGAAAAGGCCTATTGCGCTGTGGAAGCCGTAGAGTGTTTGATTCAGGATTGCGGTGTGGAGGTGGATTTTAGCTCCTATGACATCACCGAAGAACTTCTTTCCACCATGGCTGACGAAACCCTGCAGTCCGGATTTCAGCTCAGCAATCCGCGTAAGGCCAGCAAAGAGGATGTGATCAATATTTTCAGAGATCTGTTCAAAGGAAATCAGACAAATTAGCCTGGGCCGGATGCAGTGCATCCGGGCCGAATATTTTAGCGGTTTTATTTTTCACGCTTATGTTTTGTGTTCTTGCTTGGACAAAATCCTAGGTGTTAATGATGTGTGAGTATTTCATGAAACGAATATCTTGATGAATGGAATTTTAAAGGTTATAGATCAAAATTATGACAACGCCTACATATAAATCCTGGCCATTTAAGGAAGCCAAAAAGTTGCTTAAACGTTTTCCGGGACCTCCAAATATTCCTGTTAGGTTTGAAACCGGTTTCGGTCCCAGTGGTATGCCTCATATCGGTACATTTGCGGAGGTTGCTCGCACGACATGGGTACGCCATGCCTTTGAATTTTTAACCCAATGGCCCACCCAGCTTATTGCATTTAGCGATGATATAGATGGATTGAGAAAAGTACCTTTAAACATGCCGCAACAGGAAATGTTGGCCGAAAATTTAGGGAAACCTTTATGTCATATACCCGATCCGTTTGGTGAGAGTGAAAGCTACAGCGCATATATGAACAAAAAATTAAATGAATTTTTAGACAGTTACAAATTTGATTATACGTTTCAAAGTTCTTATGAAGCCTATACCAGAGGTGATTTTAATGAAGGCTTAGCCATAATTCTCCAAAAGGTTGACGAGGTCAAAGCTATTATTCTCCCAACAATGAGTGCAGAAAAACGGGTGGATTGGTCTCCGTTTTTTCCAATTTGTGAAAAATGCAGCCGAATTAACAGCACCCGGGTGATAGATTATCACCCTGAAAATAATACAATTAACTACATATGCGATCGAGAAGAATGGCCGGTAAAGAGCTGTGGCCATAAAGGTACGGCCTCAATCTTTAATGGCAATGTCAAGGTGGGCTGGAAAATAGACTGGGCCCTGCGCTGGTATTCCTATGACATTGCATATGAGATGTATGGAAAAGATTTAATTGAATCGGCAAAGCTTTCCGGCAAGATTGTCCGTCTAATGGGCAAACAGCCCCCGATCGGTTTGTTTTATGAACTCTTTCTGGATGAGGAGGGGCGGAAGATTTCTAAGAGTGTCGGTAAAGGATTAACGATAGATTCCTGGATAGGCTACGCGCCTTTAGAGTCGCTGTTGTTTTTTATTTTTCAAAATCCCAAACAAGCTAAACGGCTGTTTTGGGGGATTGTACCAAAGTCGGTTGACGACTACCTTTCCGGCCTAAATAATTATGAAATATTGGATTCAGAGAAGCAACCGGATTCGACAATTTGGCATCTTTTTAATAAAGGCGCTAATGTCCCTTCTTACAGGACTTCAACCAATTTTTCATTGATCAATAACCTTATCTCTGCTGTGGGAGCCGATGATATCGATTTAATTTTAGAATACCTCAAACGATATGATTCAGCGCTAGAAGAATTTGCCACCATCATAGAAGATTTAGTGAAGAAAGCGATGAATTACTACAGAGATTTTATTTTACCGAATAAGAAATATCGTACTCCTAATAAAGAAGAAAAAAAGATGCTGAAAAAGCTGCGTGATGAACTCGCAAAATATGAAGGCAATGATGAAAACGAACTTCAATCTATCCCATTTAATGTAGCTCGAATGTTTAATGAATCTCCTAACGATTTTTTTAAGCTGTTTTATGAGGTTGTTTTTGGTCAAGAGCGTGGACCACGCTTTGGAACATTTGTTCAGCTTGTGGGAAAAGATAAGGCGCTAAGTTTATTGGATACAGTTTGCAGCATCTGAAGCCGTTACACAATTCAAAATCTTTACTTAATCCGCCTCCAAAAAGTGATTTCTTATCAATTTTCTCCACCCACAGCCAAGCACAGTCGATCCAAAATCCAAAAAAATCAGTACAATACATGTTCTCTTGACAAATCTGAGACGCTCCTCTATGGTACTCAAAATTCTCATTACCGGGTAAAGAAGGGAGGTTACTGCCGAAACAGGAAAAAGATTAACTGCCAAACGAAGTCATTTTCAGAAAGGAGGTCGTGTCATGAAAAAAATCGCATGGGTTGTTATGATTGTTTTTTTCTCAATTTTCTTTGTCTTCGCTGCAAGCCAAGCGAAGCCATTTAAAATTGCCGCAATTTTTCAGACCGCCATTGAGGAACCGTGGGATGGCGTGATCCATCAGGCCTGTCTTAAAGCCAAGAAAGAAATGGGCAACATCGAATATGAGTTCACCGAGAAAATAGCCGCCGCTGATTTTGAAAAGGTGCTAAGGGAGTATGCGGAAAGAGGATTTGACCTGATCGTGGGCGACGCCTTTCTGGCGGGCGAAGAACCGGCAAGAAGGGTCGCCAAGGATTATCCTGAAATCGCCTTTGCCTTTGGCTCGGAGTTCGGCCCGGTTGCACCGAATTTCTCTGTCTTTGATAACTGGATTCACGAACCATCCTATCTGTGCGGTGTGATTGCCGGCAGGCTCACTAAGACCAATACACTCGGCGTAGTTGCGGCTATACCTATTGGAGAGGTAAACAGACTGGTGAATGCCTTCAAGGCCGGTGCCCTTAAAGTCAATCCGAAAGTTAAGGTTAAAATCTCTTATATTGGCGGTTGGTTTGATCCTCCTAAGGCCAAGGAGGCCGCGATCGCCCAGATTGAAGCCGGCGCGGATCTGATCTTTGCCGAAAGGTTCGGAGTCTTTGAGGCCTGTAAAGAAAAAGGCGTACTTGCTTTCGGCAACATGTCGGATCAGAATGCACTCGCGCCGGAGGTGGTGATCACGGGCCCCGTCTGGGATATGTATCCTACCATTGAGTTCTGCATTGAGATGGTCAAGAAAAAAGCCTGGGTGTCTATGGATCTCGGGGAATGGTCCATGATGGCAAAAGGGGGTGCCCGACTGGCGCCGTTTCATTCTTTTGAAAAAACACTGCCTGCGGCTCTAATAAAAGAAGTTAGGGATCTTGAGCAAAAGATTCTTAACGGAACATTCCGTGTTCCAGTTGACGAACAAAAGCCGATTTCGGATTAGTATTAAATTGTTGGGTTTCGCCCTTTGAAAACTTAAGTTTGCAGATAGCCAATTTTAGAAGGTTGGGTTGATCCGCCGATGGCGGATCAACCCAACATATTATCTGACAAATTGAGTTTTTAACTCAATTGAGGTGTTTGATGACAAATCCCAACCAGCCCGTCGTGAGAATGTCCTCGATCACAAAACATTTCCTGGATGTCACCGCCAACAAGAATATTACCTTCAACCTCTATCCCGGGGAAATCTGCGCATTGCTGGGTGAAAACGGCGCGGGTAAAACCACGTTGATGAATATCCTTTTTGGGTATTACACCTGTGATGATGGAGAGATTTTCATAAAAGGGGAAAAAGTCAATCTCTCTGCTCCAAAGAATGCGATTTCCCGCGGCGTGGGTATGATTCATCAGCACTTCGCGCTGGTCCCTTCACAGACCGTACTTGAAAACATCATTATCGGTACGGACTCCGGAAAAGGCATTTTTCTTGATCTCAAATCAGCTCGGCAGGAGCTCCTTGAGCTGCAAGAACGCTTCGGACTCCAGATTGATCCGGATGCCAGGGTGTGGACCCTGTCCGTGGGTGAACAACAGAAAGTAGAAATTCTCAAAGCCTTATATAGGGATGTGGACATTCTCATTATGGACGAACCTACGGCTGTGCTCGCCCCTGCTGAGACCGTGGATCTGTTCAGTACCTTGAGATCACTTGTCAAAGAGGGGCGATCGGTTGTCTTCATATCCCATAAATTAAATGAGGTGATGGACATATCCGACCGCATCGTGGTCCTGAGAGGCGGCCAGGTGGTGGCGGAAAGAAAGACCGCCGAGACAAACACCAGGGAGCTGGCCAATCTTATGGTGGGTAGAGATCTTCTGGAGATCATCGAGAAAAAGACACTTAATGCCGGTCAGCCTGTACTTCAAATCGAAAATCTCAATGCCTTAAACGATAAAAAACTTTTGGCGCTAAAGAACCTCAACCTTGTTGTCAGACAAAATGAGATTTTGGGGATGGCCGGAATTTCCGGAAATGGTCAGAAAGAACTGTCCGAAGTACTCTTCGGATTGCGGGATCCAACAGATGGAATTATAAAAGTAAACAGCGTACCCCTTAAATTCGGAAGCCCGGCATCGACCATTCAATTGAAAATGGGAAGAATCCCGGAGGATAGAATTGACACAGGTCTTTTGATGGATCTTACCGTTGAGGAGAATTTGATTTTGGAAAATCATTCTTCTTCCGAGTTTCATCGTTATGGTTTGATGAAAGCCGGAAGAATCCAGCAGTTTAGCGAAGATTTGATCAGTGCATACGGCATCATGACCGCCGGCAGAGACGCCGTGACCAAAAGTTTATCCGGCGGAAACCTGCAAAAAGTGATGCTGGCCAGAGAGCTTGCTGGAAGCCCAACGGTTGTCGTCGCCTCCCAGCCCACACGCGGCCTCGATGTTGGGGCCATGGAGTATATCCATCAGAGAATTCTGCAGGAGCGAGAAAGAGGAGCGGGCATTCTCCTGATTTCCGAGGATCTGGATGAGATATTTGCGTTGAGCGACCGCATCGCCGTACTGTTTGAAGGAATCATTATGGGCGAAGCCTTTGGTGAGCAAGCCTGCCGAGAGCAAATCGGACTTTGGATGAGCGGGGTAAAAACGTGATCAGTTTCAGGATCGTAAAACGCGAACCGCTGCCGGGATGGGCAAAAGTTGTTATTCCGATTGCTGCGATTATTGTTACGCTGATTCTGTCTGCCATTCCGATCCTTATTGCCGGGGGGCATTTGTGGAAATCCTATTATTACCTGTTTTATGGCGCTCTGGGCACGCGCTTCAACCTTCTGGAGACCTTTGTTAAATCCAGCCCACTTTTATTGACAGGGCTGGCGGTGGCCTTTGCCTTTCGGGCCAAATTCTGGAATATCGGGGCGGAGGGGCAACTGCTTGCCGGTGCCTTAACGGCCACGGCACTGGGTGTTTCTCTGGGCGGTGTCCCCCAGCCGCTGGTGTTGCCGATTATTATTATCGCGGGTTTCGTTGCCGGGGGTATCTGGGCCTCAATTCCGGCGCTTCTCAAGACCAAACTGAAAGTGGATGATGTGGTTTCCACCCTGCTTTTGAACTATGTCATGATCCACATCATGGGCGCCCTGCTTTTCGGGCCGCTGCAGCAACCCGGCTCGAGCTGGCCCAGGTCATCGGCGATCATCAAGGCCGCCTGCTATCCCATTCTCCTGGCCCGATCGCGTTTTCATATGGGAATCCTGCTCTCTTTATTCGCCGTATTTGTCATATGGTTCATCAATAAGAAGACCACTTTTGGGTATCGGTCCAAGGCCGTCGGTGTCAACGTTAGAGCCGCTCACTTCGGCGGCATCAATACCACGTCAGTGATTCTATGGACAGCCCTCATATCCGGTGGCCTGGCGGGTCTTGCAGGGGTGGGAGAGCTCTGCGCGATTCAGTATCGTCTTATTATGGATATCTCCCCCGGTTACGGGTATTCCGGGATTGTTATCGCCATGCTGGGCAACCTGCATCCTGTCGGTGTGCTTTTTTCTTCTCTTTTTTTCAGTGTTATCATTGTCGGCGCACAGACCATGAGCCGGATGACTGGCGTTCCAACGTATATCGCCGAGGTAATCCAGGGGATGGCGCTGATGGTAATGCTCATTTTTCTGCTTTTTACGGAATACAAAATAAGGGTGATGCGCAAGTAATGGGTGAGATGCTTAATATCGCTTTTATTTCAGGGCTCATCGGGGCAACGATGAGAATGGCTACCCCGATTATCTTTGCAACCCTGGGGGAGATCCTTGCAGAGCGATCCGGTGTGCTGAATTTGGGCATCGAGGGAATCATGCTGATGGGCGCCATGACCGGGTTTCTGGTCACCTTTGCCTCGGGCTCAATTTGGCTTGGCGTGCTTGCCGCCGCCGTTGTGGGCATGCTTCTGGGACTGCTCATGGCGTTTCTGGCCGTAAATCTGGGTTTAAGTCAGCATGTTTCAGGCCTGGGCATTACGCTGTTTGCAACCGGCCTTGCCATGTTCATCTACCGGCTGCATTTTGGTTCCCCCACCGTACCGCCGATCATACAACCGTTCAAACAGATTACTTTACCGGTTCTTTCGAAGATCCCGCTGATCGGCCCGGGTCTCTTCACGCAATATTCATTGACCTATATCGCTTGGCTCCTAATTCCGGTCATGTCGATTCTGCTTTACAAAACCAAGATCGGATTAAAGATCAGGACGGTGGGTGAGAATCCGGTGGTCGCCGACACCGTCGGGGTAAATGTAATCCTGACCCGCACCCTTTGCCTGGTTGCCGGCGGAGCACTGATGGGTATCGGCGGGTCCTTCCTCACTTTAGCCCATCAGAACATGTTCCTGATCGATGTGATTGGCGGCAGAGGATGGGTCGCCATTGCCATGGTTATTTTTGGAAACTGGGATCCGTTCAAGGGCACACTCGGGGCTCTTATTTTTGGTTTCCTGGATGGACTTCAGCTAAGACTGCAAGGCATGGGAATCGCGATCTCCTTTCATGTTTTCCTGATGATTCCATATCTTTTGACGATTATCGCCCTGATAGGTGTTTCTAGAAGGGCTGCTGTTCCTGCAAGTCTGCTCAAACCCTATCGCAGAGAGGAGAAGGGAGGGTAAATCGGAGCCGGCTTGAAGGTCAAACAGGTTAGCACACCATTGTCCAATGCGATGAATCTGTTTAGCAGCAAGTAATAAAGAATTTTTATCACAAATAACACAAACAAAAACCTTGAGGCATCCATGTTGGATCTTATTATTCGAAACGCCAACCTACCGGACGGACGAACGGGCGTCGATATCGCCATACAAAACGGTTCCATTGTCGATGTTGGACATCATTTCGATGCTCAAGCAAACCGGGAAATCGATGCAACCGGCCTGCTGGCGACACCGCCTTTCGTTGATAGTCACTTTCACATGGATTCAACCCTGACCTATGGTCAACCGCGCGTGAATAGGAGCGGCACGCTGCTGGAAGGCATCGAACTTTGGGGAGAGTTAAAACCGCATCTCACCGTTGAAAACATCAAAGCCCGCGCCATGACACTTTGCCATTGGGCCGTTGCCCGCGGCACCTTAGCCCTCCGCAGTCACGTGGACGTCAACGGCGATGGACTGCTGGCCGTAAATGCCCTATTAGAGGTGCGCGAGGAGATCAAACCGTATATCGACTTACAATTGGTGGCTTTTCCTCAGGATGGGTATTTTCGATACCCCCCCAGCGTGGCAAACCTGGAGCGGGCTCTGGATCTGGGCATCGATGTGGTTGGCGGAATCCCCCATTTTGAGAGAACCATGGCGGAAGGTGCCGCTTCCGTGAAGGCCCTGTGTGAACTGGCAGCCGACCGCGCACTGCGTGTGGATATGCACTGTGACGAAAGTGACGACCCCCACTCACGCCATATCGAAACATTGACCTTCCATACCCAACGTTTAGGACTTCACGGCCGGGTCACCGGTTCGCACCTCACCTCCATGCATTCCATGGATAACTATTATGTCAGTAAGCTGTTGCCTCTTATGGCGGAGGCCCAGATTCACGTCGTGGCCAATCCACTGATTAATATTACGCTTCAGGGACGCCATGATACCTATCCAAAAAGACGCGGGATGACACGGGTCAAAGAGCTCATGGAAGCCGGCGTCAACGTGGCCTTTGGCCACGATGCGATGATGGATCCCTGGTACAGCTTCGGCTCGTACGACATGATTGAGGTTGCCCATATGGGCCTGCACGTGGCACAGATGACCGGCGTTGACCAAATACGACAGATATTTGAGGCGGTGACTTATAACGGTGCCAAGGTTCTGGGGCTTGAAGGCTATGGGCTCGAGCCGGGGTGCAATGCGGATATCGTGATACTTCAGGCCAGGGATCTACAAGAAGCCCTGCGATTGAAGCCAGCCAGACTGTTCGTGATTCGTCGTGGAATGATCATTGCCGAAACGCTGCCGGTGATTAGCCGGTTGAATCTGGAAGATAAAACGATCGAGGTGGACTTTCGCAGATAAGATTTAGGCGATTATCAGCACATGATCGACAAAATTCTTGTCGAAAAGGTGAAATCAATATTGAAGCTAGATTGTTTCCAATGCTGTTTACTTCGGGCTCGTCCGAGTCAGGGGGTAAGATAACGCGCCACGTGCCTGAAGACCGCCGGGTGTGAAGCTGCAAGCTGGGTGAGGAATTGCTCTGAACGCACGATCGGGCTCCAGAGCGAAAAATCTTCCCGGTCAAAGTCCATGCCCACAGCCAGCATGTCGCTGAGTGTCTCCATGAGGTGTTCTTCGGGCTTGTAGATCGAATCGCCGATGTCACCCACCCAGCACAATGGCGTGCCCTGGTAGCGGTCGTGCAAATCCTGGTAAAAATGACGCGTTACGATGGTGCGCGGCTGAAGGCCAAGATCCGTAAAAGGCAGAGACACACCCTTTTCAGCCACCTCAATCAGAGCTCCGTTAAAGACGGGGATGAGTTCAACCCCTTGATTGCGACATATGCGGTAAATCCCCTCCAATCCCTCGAGGCTGGCGCAAACCGGAAAAAGGAAAATCTTGTCAGGCCGGTGATGCTGCAACGCCTCCTCAACGAAATAAGTTAATGTTTGGCCGGAGGCGATGCATTCTTCCATGATAATCCAGGTTTCGTCTTGCCACCACTCGCCCACAAAGGAGCTTTCCACGATGTTCCATCCGCGAAAAACCGAGACGTCTTCAACGCGGGTGAGCTTTATGTAGGTGGTGTCCAGGAGTCGGGAGCGCTGAAGCGGAGGATCGGCGTCCAGCAGATCAAGGGGTCGGCCGCCCCAGAGGATGACAAATTGCGCGACTCTCCCGTCGAACCTCCGTTCGAAAAGACGAATCATTTCGTGGCCGATCTCCTTGATCATCAGAAATTTCTCAGCCCCACAAGCCTGACGGTTGAGTAAAAATTCCTCGCCGAGCCCTCTGCCGGGGAAATCAGCCACGTAGATCTTCTCCGGGAGACTCTTGTCTCGGAAAGCTTCGTGCTGAGTAATCCCTTTCACGAGCCATATATCCTTACCACCACGCGACATCACGATCTCCCCAACATCTTCGAGGAAGATCCGGTCCTCATCCGCCTTCATGAGTTTCCTCCTTTTTCGGCTTATTCTGCAGTGTTGCCCATCAGCCGCCTAGAATTCGCTTTTTCTGAGGGGAATATAGGATAATGATAATTTTGTGTCAAATCAAGATTCCTATCCACCGGTGTTCCATAAAAGTAAGCTCATCACTCTTAAATGTTCCCTTGACTACCTCAGGATCTTTAAGGCAGCCCAGCCTCCGGCGCTGCGAATGAGACCACCGCCGGTGAGGTCCGGACTTTTGCCCAGTGCAATTCCCTCGGTGTCGGCGATTAAAGCTAAGCGCATATATCGTTGGCAGCCGTATCATAGAAAGTTATATTTTCATGAGTGTCCCAATTTTTATTTAATTTGACACTACCGTAGTTTTGACCATCTAAGTGGGGAATGTAGAGGGAACAGATCAATTGGGCTGCTCTCTATTTGGGGGATTTTTCTACTAATAATTGAAGATCGTAATCTTGTCGCTTAAGGCCATGAAAGGATAACGTGGCATTTCAGGACGATCGAAATCTTTTACAGCAAATCCACGCCATTTTTCCCATTCTTCTGCAATGGACAGACTTTTTATTTCTTTGGAAAAATCCCGCGAAAGGATCTGAAATTTTAAATCCGAATAAAATACTTTGTTCTTCGGACCGGAGTCTGCAAGGGGATTTTTGTCACTCAGAAGGCGCTTAAATGAATACATCAAGATGTCATTAAAACCGTCGCCGTCATAATCGTGAAGACCCACAAACCGGATTTCCCGGGAGGTTGATTTTGTATTTAGGGATTTTTTTTGCAACAGGTTCAATCGATCATCCATCTTGAATAGATTTCCGTTTTTATCCGCTGCATACAGGTACTGCCTGATATTTCCGCCAGATCTTGCGGCAATCATACTTAAAATCGAATTTTGAGTATCTAATTGTCCAATAATTTTGCCGGATCTTGAAATTTTAAAAACCGCGCCTTCATCCTCCCGGTAACCGTATGCCGTATATTTGTGTGCGTATAAACCTTGATTCCCATCCCCCTGCAAATCGGCCAGCAGGACACGGACGCCGGTGTAATATGTGCCGATCCGGGTGACCCAGTTTGTCTTCCCATAACCGTCAACACTGATGACATAGGCATTCATGTCACTGGTTTTATTATGCAGCTCGTGATTTCCATCGAAAGGGCTGAAGGTACCAATGATGATGTCAGGGCGATCTCCGTCTTTTTCCCAAATGACGATATTTTGTGGGCTGGGTCCGATAGTATAACGCCACAACTCTCTTCCACGCTGATCGTATACGATGATGCCGCGGGGCTTCAAAGCGGATCCGGCACTGGTAATGGCGATAATTTCCTTATCGCCGTCTTTATCAATATCTGCCAGCTTGGCCATTTTTCCCCCACCGTCGGGTTTACCCCGGTAATATCGGGTGATTTTTCTGGTATGATGCCAAATTTTTTCGCCCTGATGATTTAAGAGAAGAAGGTGTACTTTGTCATAGTCTAAGGCCGTCAACCCAATAGCCGGTTGCGCATTCCAGTCATCAATCAAATTTAAAGAAATTGGAAAATTAAATGTCCTTTTCCAAAATACCTTACCTTCAGACTTAAAAACGTAAAGGTTGTTTTCTGAGGCGGTAATAATTTCCTCTCTGCCGTCTCCATCCAGGTCATATGCAATCGAATTCGAATAATTTTTGATATCGCGGTTGGCAATGGTGAGCATTGAAAATGGTTGGCGGGGATGTGAAATACGAGTGCTGGGATGAATCTGAATTGGAAAGACCTGATTTGCTCTCAGCAGCACACGCTTGCGGAAAAGAGTTTGCCCGCCTTTTTTAACCAGGATGGTATTTCGACCGGCATTTGCCGCAAGCCGATGTCTCCCGACCGGCAGACGATGGCCGATTTCGCTGGTCCCAACCCATACATCAATTCCGTTGATGCGGGTTTCGATTGAAACGATGGAACGCTCTTTTTTTTGAGTTTGATTAAAAAAAATAATATCTCCGTTGCCTTCAATATAGCCAAACTGGGGCGTCTGACGGCTGTAGGATCGCCTGGTAATGCTAGGCCGCAATGTGGCATAGATTTCAGTTGCTGTTATATAGCCATCGGTGTTGATATCCGCAGTTCCCGATAAAGCCGCCAGCAAATGATCGGTAAACAGCCCGTGGCCCTCTGTTTCAATGGCTTGTTCCGAGCGACTGCCCGCGGTCAATATTTGAATGCTCCTGGATCGCATCATTTTTTGGATATAGGCCGAATCTTGCTTAGGATCACGTTTTATCGACCGGGTCAGTCCCAAGCCGGAATAACAGGAATCAAACGCCATAAAGATATGTTTGGCCCGGATCTGCTTGATGGTGTGGTTTAGCTGGTCCATGGGCAACATCGTGTCTTTCCAGTCATAGGTATCTGCATCTACCGGCACGATATAACCTCTTTCCCGTCCGCCCGGCAGATCCTCGGTCTGGCCATGCCCGGCAAAATAAAACACCACCCGTGAATTCACATCAACCGATCTGCCTATCGTGTCCAGCTTGTGAAGAATATTTTTCTTCGTGGCTTTTTCGTCGGTGAGCACGTATATCTGAAATCCCATTTCTTTCATCAAGGCGGCCATTTCTTTTGCGTCTTTTACGGCATATTCCAAATGCGGCCAAAGGTGATACTTATCAATCCCCACAACAAGAGCAAAAGACGACGAATAGCTGGGCTGATAATGCACAGCAAATACAACTGACGGTCCAATCATTCCGATGACAAGAAATATGGTCATCATGCGTTTCATGCTATTGCCTTTAGCGCTTTGATTATTTTCGGCTCATTTTGTTTTCATGTCCGTTTTAGCGTAGCTGGTAATCGTCAATACGGCTTGAGCGGCATCCGTTCGCAGTGAGGCCCCCTTGGAGCCTTCGCCGCGAAGACCGACCAGCTGCGCCAGTGTTTTATATAAAGGCGAGTCGGGACCAAGGTCTTCTTTGCCCATGAGGCTTTCAAGTTCATGGGGCCTGCGCGTAAATGCAAAAAGTTTCAGGGTCTCGGTACCAAAAGGCCAGAGTGCGCGGCATCTTCTGGCCAGGATCCTTCTTTCCCCCGGATTCAGCGGCTGAAGCTCTGATGGGTCAAACGGATACAGAACATGCACCACGCCGGCGGGATCAATATCGATCAGAAATACATAGGCTGTTTTGTCGGTGTAAATTTGAAATCCAAAGGATTCATCTTCTCTGATTATGCTTTTCTGGTATGGTCCGATCAGTTCGATGCCCACGTTAAACCGCTGTTGGGGATAGGCAAGATCGATCAATTGCTGGATGTGCAAATGCCGCCGGATGCGGTCCACCACCTGGTGGAATTCTAAGGTTGTAAACCGGCAAAGATGATGAAAGTTCGGCAGTGCCAGAATGACATCGTTTCGATCCCTGAGCAGTATGAGATCCGGGTTGCTTTTTACGATTTTGACTCCATTTATCTTTGATAGACGCGCCTTCAGGATCGAAAGATCATCTGCCACCCGAATTCGCAGGCTTTGCTTTGATGCTGTCGGCATTTTAACGGCCGTAGTGATGCTGCCGGCCGAGCGCACAAAAAAAGTTCGAGAATACAGTCGATCGGCGCTTTCTCCTTGTTGGGGAAGCGCCTGGGGCGTTTGTTTGAAGCGCCGCGCAACTTCTGACTTTACGGACTTATATAGCTCAAGCTGACTCCACTGTCCATCGTTGTTGGTGTCTACCAGCACTTGTCCCGCCAGTACCCTTAAAAGCGCGTCCGTCATCACGCCGTGGGGATTGCCGTCGATGGTCGGATATAAATAGAGCAAATTTCTTTGGATATCTTTGGCGATTTCATTTTCGGTTGAAGCCGAAATATAAAAGATATTTTGATACGGGTACGGCTCATCCGACTGTAAATTCTCTTCAAAGCTCCCGATATTTTGCTCCTCAACGAAGACACTCTTTGAAGGGAGCATCATATAGCGGCTCAAATCAACTGATGGGCGATCCCCGATTTCCCGGACGGTGTTGCCTGAAAAACAGGTGTCAAAAACCATGAGAACCTGTCTGTCCCGGTCGAGTCGCGTCAAAATGGGCCGAAGGTCTCGCTTACCGATGATAAGCTGAGCCATCAGCTCTTGGATCGATTGGTTGGGATCCGCATCGAAATCTGCCGGTACCAGGGCTCCGGATGCATGGGGCAGTGGCAAAGCCAGTTGTTCATCCCGGCGACTGGTTCCGTGACCGCTGAAATAAATGAATATACGATCCCCAGCTTGGGTTATTCGCGTAAGCTGCTCCATCTCCTTGAGTATTTTATGCTTGACGGCCTCTTGATTTACCAAGGTATGGATATTTTGGGTCTTGAAGTCATATTGCGCCATCAGCACTCCGGAAAGCGCCGCCACATCATAAGGAGGACCCTCGAGCGTTCTGTGCTTGTATTTTCCAATGCCAATCAACAGCGCGTGATTTTCAGCATAGGCAACTGTTAAGACATGACATAAAATCCAAATGATAAATGCCCCAAGCGCTATTATTCTGTTTACGCTAATCATCATTCAAGAAAGTCAATGAATAAGCGTCACCTTAACGCGTCGATTCAGCATATGATCCACTTCGCTGTCGCCGTCGTAAAGCAGCTCAAATTCTCCCCGTCCCTCTGTTTCCAATTTTCCGATCAGGGACGGGAACCGTCCTTTCAGTTCTATCTTTACCGTGTTCGCCCGTTTCTCTGAGAGAATCTGATTGTAGGCCACGGATCCCCGTTTATCCGTGTGACCGACAAGCAGAAACCGCCACTGAGTCATTTTAGGTCGCGTGAGGGCTTCGCCCAGCTCAGCGATTTGCCGCATTCCCTTACCATTTAAATCCGCCCGATCAAAGTCAAACTGCACGGGTAGGTTCAGCGCAGGTCGGATGGCAAATCTGCCGTTATTGCTAATTTGCGTTTCAGACTCCAAATACGATGCAATGTCCCCGGCAGACATAATGGTACGATAGGATTGAATTCTTGTATCTTTAAGCGATTTCTCCAGCCATTGCGGTGCAGGCTCAGGATGAAATCGTCTGGCCAGTTCTAAAGCACGAAGCGCCTGGGGCAGCTTGCCTGTCTGTGCCAGTAGTTCACCCTTGCGGGCTAAGGCCAATGCTTCGGCTCTTGGCGGCCCGGCTTTATCCCCGGCATGGATAAAAGCATCGATGGCTTTATCCATGCTACCCTGTTGTTTGTAATATAGCCCCAGCATATACCAGGCGTTGAAGTTGGGACATACCTCCAAAGACCGCCGCAGCCATTCAATACGTCGTTTCGGGTCAGTCTCTGACTTGGCCTGATGATAGTATTTTTCGCCCAGCCGGCAATCAATTGCCGGAGAAGAGCCGGGCAAAATCAGGAGAGAAAACAAAATAAGAATCCAGCCCCATTGCTTCATGTCTTACCTCCGTAAAAAAATGCCTATTTTTTAGTTGAAATCTTCTTTAGCAATTTATTAGCAAGTCGCACCAGGGCGGGCTTTAATTACTTTAGCTCACTTGCATTGTCCTTCCTCTCGGATGTTGAAAACTAACCGTCCGGCTGCCAGCCCATCCTGTTTTTGGTGCATCATCAAGGATCGCGTCGAATTCGGAGACAGATGTGCCAGCACATCCGAAAGGGTCTTGAAGCCGGATCGATAGCTATTCATTGGTCTGCGGGTCAGAAAGGCGACGATCAGGCTGGGCCCCAAGGGGTCATCGGTCACAATCTCAAATTCCATGCGGCTGGTGGGAATAATTAACTTCCCCCGACCAACCGCGTTATCCGGTTGGTATCGGTTCGGAAACAACACCGTTGCCTGATCTTCTGCGGTGATGTGGATAATGTTCAAATATCCCGGCTCGGGTGTCCAAACGGATAATTCCAACACATCACCGGGTTCGAAACATGCTTTGTTCGGTCTGATCCATACCGCAGTCCTGCTTTTGTGTACTAGGTTATCCAGTTTTTCCCGCACGAAACCATTGCCGCCCGTCTGGGAAACCAATTGAAGCGGACGTTTCCTAAGTTGCATATTTCCTGCGATCTGCGGGTGGAACACCGCAGCATCGGACCGAATCTGATCACGGATAAATCTGGTCGCTCCAAGCTGCAGTTCTTCAGCCGTAATGTCCGCTCCGGTCATAGCAGCGGATCGTACGACCTGCCGGATTCCCAACGTGAAGATACTGCCCTGGGCAGTGGCAACCGTTTTCTCATCATCGCGGCAGGCAGCAATCGCAACATATCGGCTTCCATCCGTAAGCAGGGGTTCCTGCTCCATCATATCGAAACTGCCCTTTCCACCGGCAGCTTCCAGAGCAGGTGAATAATAGAAGTATTTCACTTTGGCTTCGCTAACCTGAAAGGAACGTGAAGTTAGCCGCATGCTTCTTGTTGCGCTACCGCTGTGGCAGGCGTCCATAATAACCAGAATATTGCGGCTTTGCATTCTGGCCAGCATGTCGTTAAAGTGATCGTCAAGCAAAATGCCGGTCAGGGTCTGCTGCCCGCTTTTTTTGGTGCGGGTAACGTCATGCAGCAGCAACACTTCATCAAACTGATCATCCTCATCATTGTTCTCATCCGGTATTTGTGAACCATGCCCACTGAAATAAAACAGTACCCGGTCATCCGGCCCGCTGCCTTTGATCAGCCAGTTTTCAACTGTCTCATAAACCCCAGCCGTTGTTGCGCGTTCATGTTCAAGAATCTTTATTTCATGGCTTTTAAATCCCATCAGCTGCGCAACTTCCGCCATCATGTTGAGATCCAGGCTAACACCGCTCAGTCGGTCAGCAAAGTGCGCATAGCGGCCCACACCGATCAACAGCGCCCGGTCTTCTCCCCGGGCATTCGAAGCCAAGACGATTAAGATCAGCATCAGCCACAGGATGAACGACAGCAAGCCTCCCGGCCGCATTTTCTTTTGGGACATGGCGCCTCCTTGAATGCCTCATTTTGCCAGAAACACAAGACGGCAGCGATCTTGAGGCCGAAAAATCGCTGTGATGCTCATCAAAGATTTCCTCCGACCCCCCGTATTGTCTTTGAGGCGATCCGCTCAAAAGCCCAATTTTGTCCTGCTCCTAATTTATATGACGGACAGAACCCTAAAAAAGATTACAAGATTTTAAGGTTTATGGTTTTGCAAAAAAGTCGCTTTTTAGTTTTTCAGGCCCGGAGCCTTTTCGTATAAACTTTTTCGGCCGCTCAACCTGTTGTGTCTACCTGGCCTTTATTTTTAGCCCCAATTTCCTTAATACTTTTTTACCATGTTCCAATGCGCGATGATCGCTGCACAGCATCACTACCTGATACCGATTCGTCCCAATCCGATACCAATCCAGCTTTAACCCGGGTGCCCGGGTTTGAAGATGTTGATAAAATCCGGCCGCACGCCAGGGTTTGCTGAAGGTTATGATGGCAACCCGTCTTGTCGGCATGTAAACCGGCGCCTCTCTGAGGGGTGCGATCCCGGCGGTGATAGCCGCCCCATGCATGATTTTTTTCAGGTGGTGGTAAATATAAGCACTGTACCATCGCGCGCCTTCGGGAATGTTGGCGGAGTTTGATTGCTTTGGAATACGGTTCGGT
>Ga0209536_100001291_pt1 | contig 41559 bp, 37 predicted proteins | sample DeeMarSeWOR28_12_FD_187461 | JGI IMG/M metagenome (GOLD analysis project Ga0209536, IMG submission 187461) | Marine sediment microbial communities from White Oak River estuary, North Carolina - WOR-2-8_12 (SPAdes) (version 2) | ecosystem: Environmental > Aquatic > Marine > Intertidal zone >...
TGCTCGAGCATCGGCTGTATCGATCCCATCGCGCGGGCCATGTGATCAACTCGGAGTTCAAGCACTTCCACTTTCCGCCCCGATGGCACTACGACGTGCTTCGTGCCCTGGACTACTTCCAGGCGATCGACGCCCCTCGGGACGAGCGGCTCGAAGACGGGATCGCGCTCGTTCACGAACGTCGGCACACCAATGGCCGCTGGCTGCTCACGCGCCGCTACCGCGGGAAGACCTACTTCAAGCTGGAACGCCTCGGAGCCTCGAGTCGGTGGAATACCCTTCGCGCCCTTCGTGTGCTGAAGTGGTGGGAGCAGGCGGCCGGGGGTGAGCCCCGCAGCGTCGCAGCCTAACCCCCGTCTCCGAGTAATCGCCGCACCTCCTCCTCCGTGAGCCCCGCATCCGCGATCTCCTCGGCGTGGTCGAGCAGGTCACGGTCTTCCGCCACCCGCGCCAGAGCGAGTGAGCCGGCTGCGCAGCCGGCTCCCGCCAGAGCGAAGACGGGACCAAGCACGAGCAAGGCACCCACTCCCAGGGAGGCGACGGACACGAAGATCCCGGAGAACACGAGTCCCCCGGTCGCGCCCCAGAGCGCGAAGCGCGGAAGGGACATCTGGTCGAACCGGCGACGACCTTCGATCAGCCCGAGGACGCCCGAGAAGGTGATGCCGGCCAGAAAGCCGAGCAGGCCGAAACCGAGAGGGAACGGTACATCTGCGGCCCCGAAGCCGACGACGAGCAGGAGGGCCATTCCGGCCGCGAACCATGCGGCGGCCCAGGTTAGGCCCATGCCGATCGCGCCACGGATCCGTCTCAACCATTTGCTCATGCCGCCCTCCCATGACCGCGAGGCCACCCCGGACCTCCGCACCGACCACTTTGCGATGCAAAGTACATGCCCGGGGAGTCGCCCGCCAACGTTGCGGACGCGCCTCGCACGGGATACTGATCCCACGTGCGCAGAGAGAAGCGTGGGCCGTTACCCCGCCCCGGGAACCGATGCTCGCTGACACACTCCGTGATTTGGCCGGCACTCGTCTCGTCGACGAAGACGGGGAGGAGCACGTCCTCGAGCTGCTCCCCCCGGCGACGGAGTCCGAGGTCGAGTTGGTCGAGGCCGAGTCGTCGCTACGCCTGCCCACCGAGCTTCGCGAGGCCCTGTCGGTCTCCGCGGGCTTCGCGAACGGACCTCTCGAGTCCCTCGGATTCCTGGACCTGGCCGGCTTCGGCATGGAGGACGTCTTCCCGGGCGCTCATCCCCTGGCCCACGACGGGTACGGGAACTACTGGGTGCTGGATCTGGTCCCGGGAGAGGACGCGTGCGGACCCGTGTTCTATGCGTGCCACGATCCTCCTGTGATCGCGTTCCAGTCCTCGAATCCGTCGGACTTCCTTCGCGACGTCGTCGCCCTCTGGCAGCCGGGCCCTCGCAGTCCGATCGACGTCGTGCACGAGGACGTGACCTCGGCGATATGGGCATCGAATGCGGGGCTCGTGAGCCAGGAGGAGCTTCTCGCCTCCGGCGATCCCGCAGCCGCCACGTTCGCGGCCGACTTCCCGCCCCAGGCGGTCTTCGCCGACCTCCGGGCCGCGCGCGTGGGAGACGGATTCCCGTGGGGTCGATATGGTCCGCAAACCGCGTGGACGCGCGCAGGCCCGGACAGACTCTGGGCAACGGTGCCGCCACCACCTCGCCGCGGACTCCTCGCGCGCTTCTTCGGCCGAGGCGGGCGCCGGTGACCAGGTTCCGGAGTCCGGGCCGTTTCCTCACCGAGACCGTGGAGGGCGTCGTCCTGTTCTTCGTGCTCGTGACCACGTGGCCGATCGTCGGTCGGTGGCTCCGCGACTGGGGTTCGACCCCGGAGGAGCGCGCCCGCCGCTGGCCCGGCGACGATCTAACGGAGGACCCGGTGGACGTGTTCACCCGGGGAGTCTCGGTGAATGCCGGCCCCCAGGCCGTCTGGCCCTGGCTGGTGCAGTTCGGGCTGGGCCGAGCCGGCTTCTACTCGTACGAGTTCCTGGAACGGGTCGCCGGTATCCCCGTCCGGAACGTCGAGCAGATTCTTCCCGAGCATCAGGTTCTGAGGGTCGGCGACGAGATCAGGCTCCATCCCGACGCGCCCGGCATTCCCGTGGGGAAGATCGACCCGGGACGCTGCGTCTGCTTCGGCAGCCCGGCTGGCCCCGACGACACCGACGCTCCGGACCCGCGTCGATCGTGGTCCCTGTACGTCGAAACTCGGGAGAGTGGGGGCTCCAGGCTCGTGCTGCGCAGCTGTATCGAAGCTCCGCGCTCCCCTACCCTGGCCAAGCGCATCGGTCTCGCCGCGGAGGTGCCGGTCGACTTCCTGATGGAGCAAAGGATGCTGAGAACGATCAAGCGGCTCGTGGAATCGAACGCGTGACGGGCACGCCGAGGTTCCGATCCCACGGTGAGCGGCACTTCGCGCAACGCATCGGTTGGCTGCGGGCGGCCGTACTGGGTGCCAATGACGGCATAGTGTCGACGGCGAGCCTGATCGTGGGGGTCGCCTCCGCCAACGCCGACCGGACCGCCGTGCTGATCGCGGGCGTCGCCGGACTCGTGGCCGGCGCCATGTCCATGGCGGCAGGGGAATACGTCTCCGTCAGCTCCCAGGCCGACACCGAGCGCGCCGACCTGGAGCGAGAACGACAAGAGCTTGCCGACGACTTCGACGCCGAGCACGCCGAGCTGGCCACCATCTACGAGCGCCGAGGTCTGGAGCGTGAGCTGGCGGAGCGGGTCGCGAGTCAGCTGATGGCTCACGACGCGATCGGTGCCCACGCGCGGGAGGAGCTGGGCCTGACCGAGATCCACAGCGCGCGGCCCGTCCAGGCGGCCCTGGCATCTGCAGCTTCCTTCGCTCTGGGTGCAGGCCTGCCGCTCGCCGTCGCGTTCGTGTCACCTCTCACACGGCTGACCCCCCTGGTCGCCGCGGCCTCGCTCCTGCTGCTCGCGCTCCTCGGTGGACTCGCTGCGCAGGTGGGCGGGGCGAATGCCCTCCGGGGCGCGGTGCGCGTCACCTTCTGGGGCGCCCTCGCGATGCTTCTGACCGCCGGCGTGGGGAGCGCCTTCGGGGTCGTGGCGTCCTGAGTATCACCGACGGACTCCTCCGTTCGAACGAGCCGCCTCGCGTGCGGCCACGAAGGCCCGAACACTTCGGTCGATGTCGTCGCGGGTCGTCGCCCACGAACACACGCTGATCCGGATCACGGACCGTCCCTTCCACGTCGATCCGCCGCACCAGCACTCGCCTGAGGTCTGAAGGTCGGCCAGGGTGCGTCTCGTCTCGTCGTCGTCCCTGCAGGCCACGAGGACCTGGTTGAGCACGACGTCGTTGAGCACGGAGAACCCCTCCCCCGCGAGCCGATCGGCGAAGTAACGGGCGTGTGCGCAGAGCTGCTCCACGAGTCGGATCACCCCGTCACGACCGAGCGTCTTCAGAACCGCCCACAGCTCCACGGCCCGGGCTCGCTTCGACATCGAAGGCGTGTACCGCATCGGGTCACGCTGATCACTCCATTGGAAGTAGGATGCGGAGGCGCGGAACGCGGCCTCGAGCGCCTCTCGCTCACGGCAGAACACGATGCCGCAGTCGTAGGGGACGTTCAGTGTCTTGTGCGCATCGACCGCCCACGAGTCCGCTCGATCGATACCCCTCACCAGCGGCGCCAGCGCGGGCACGGCCGCGGCCCAGAGCCCGAACGCACCGTCCACGTGCACCCAGCCCTTCGCAGCATGCGTACGCTCGGTGATCTCGCCCACGGGGTCGAATGCGCCCGAGTTCACGTTGCCTGCCTGCGCCACCACCAGGCTCGGCTCCTCGAGCCGTGGGAACCGGTCGATCCGCATGCGCCCCTGGTCGTCGACAGGGACGACGATCGTGTGCGCATCACCCATCCCGAGGAGGGAAAGCGACTTGCGGACGGCGGCGTGGGCATCCGCACCGACGACCACGGGGATCGGCGGCGCACCGTACAGCCCGGACTCCGCGACGTCCCAACCTCGACGGCGCAGCAGCTCGTTCCGACCCGCGGCCAGCCCCGAGAGATTGGCCAGCGTCGTTCCGGTCACGAATCCCGCCGCGGTCCCCTCCGGCAGACCGAGCAGCTCCACGAGCCAGCCTTCGCAGACCTCTTCCAGCTGAGCACCGACCGGGGACATGACGTAGTGGGCCGTGTTCTGGTCCCAGGTGTCGGCCAGCACGCGGGCCGCTACACCGATCGGAAGCGCCCCTCCGTCCACGAACCCGAAATACCTTCCACCGATCTGGGCGACGGTGCCTGGACTTCCGACCCGGTGGAGCATGGCGAGGACATCGTGGGGCTCGGTCGGACGCTCCGGAAGCGGCTCCGCGAACTGCCCCAACGCGTGGATCGCTTCGGGACGGGGAAACACCGCTCGGTCGTCCACGGTGCGCAGATACTGCTCGGCGCATCGCGCCGCCTCCCTCAGCAGCTGGATCTGCGACTCGAAGGTATCGCTCATTCGGCCATCCCGTTTCGCGAGTGTGCTGTATCGACCTGCGACGCATCGTCATCACCGCAAAGGAGGGGTTGCACGGCCCCACCGCCACATGAGCTCCCTTCGCGAGGGCCCGTCGCCGACGGGCGCGTTGCGGGCGCTCCCCCGGAGCCCTACTGATCAGCGTCCGTCCGCCACGCCGACTCCGAGGAGGGCTTCCGTGTTCGATCGACGCCTCGACCGTCGGAAGTTCCTGACGCAGGCCTCCGCCACAGCTGCCTCGGTAGTCCCGATCGGGCTCCTGGCCCGTTTCGAAGGCCGGGCCGGCACCGGGCTGCCGCAGGAGGATTGGGTGAGCCGAGCCCGGTCCGAGATCCCCGCCGCCAGCGAGAGCGCCTACTTCCAGACAGGAGGCATCGGGCCTGCCGCCCGCAGCACGATCGAAGAGGTGGGCCTGAAGCTCGCCCTGCAGAACCGCGGCCCGGCAGACCCGCGCTTCTCGGATGCAATGGCGCAGATCGAGCCGAACCTCCGAGCCTACCTCGCCGATGTGTTCGGCGTCTCCCCCAACGGCGTGGCCCTAACCCACAGCACTTCCGAAGGCATCAGCATCGCGGCGTGGTCTCTCAACTGGGAGGTCGGCGACGAGGTCATCGTCAGCAATCAGGAACACCCGGCCAACGTCATTCCCTGGTACGTCCTGAGAGATCGCTTCGGGATCCAGATTCGTGAGATCGACCTGGACTCCGGAACTTCCCTCCTCGACGAGGTGGCGAGCGCGCTGTCTCCACGCACGCGGATGCTCAGCATCAGTCACGTGTCGAGGAACAACGGACGCCGCATCCGGGCTGCGGAGTCCGCCGACCTGGCTCGCATCCTTCGCGCCAGAGACGTCGTCTACCATCTCGACGGTGCTCAGGGCCCCGGGTGCGTGCCGGTCGACTTCGGCGAGCTCGGATGCGACTGCTACAGCACGTGCGGGCACAAGTGGCTGCTGGGTCCCAAGGGGACCGGCGCCTTTTTCGTGCGTGAGGAGATGCTGGATCGGCTGCAGCTTTCCTGGGCCGGCAGTCACAGTCACGCCACCATGGACTACGAAGGGTCCTACGCCCTGCTCCCGTCGGCCGCGCGGTACGAGTTCGGCACCCGTGCCCTGGCCGATTTCGCCGGGCTCCACGCCGCGGTCTCCTGGATGGAGCAGCGCGGCTTCGAGCGGGTGCTGAACCGAATCGAGGATCTCGTCGGCTACGCGATCGGAGTCGTCGACGCACACCCGGGACTGGCGTTGGCCTCACCGGCGGATGTGGAGGATCGCTCGGGGGTCTTCGTGCTCCGCCTTCCGCCCGGATGCGACGCCACCGACGTCTACCATCGGCTCGCAGGCGAGCGGCGCGTGCTAAGCTCGCCGGTGCGCCGCGAGGGCGACCTGCGGCTCGCGATCCACTTCTTCAATACCGAAGACGAGATCGACTCGGCGATCGAGGGGATCGCCGCCCTGTGCTCGTGAGCGCTCCCTGTCGGGACCGAGTATCTTGGACGTGCATTCGGCTCGTCGGCGACCGCCGTGCCGGTCGCCGAAACGCGGGTACACGACTGGCGACGGAAAGAAGGAGGCCTTCAGTGAAGCTCCCCTCGATAGCGTTCGTTGGCGTTCTCCTCGCAGCCTGCTCGGTCACGGCTTCGCCGGACCTTTCGGGCCCGGTTCCGTTGGCGCACGGCGCGGCCGCCTCGTTCACGCCGCTCGTGGAAGCTTCCTCGGGAGCGCCGAGCTGTGTGCACCCCGCCGACGCTCCGCTCGACCCGGGTTCGCGGGCGATCGCAATGCTCTATCGACAACCGACGACCCGACAGGTCACGGTCACGCTCGATGGCACCGGCACTCCCGTCAGGTACCTGGACGTGCGCGGGGACCTCTCCGAGTCGGACGACCGGCCTGCGGACCGCACCACGATCGGTCTCTATCTCGAACAGGGCTACGCGGTGCTCAGCAATCGGGAAGGGGCGGGCCCGCCCGACATGCTCGAGGTCCCTCTCGACGAGGTTCTCACGTCACCTCGCCTCGGAGACCCGAGCCGTGAGATGCAGCACGTGATGGCGACCTGCGCCGGAGCCGTCTAGCCGGGCGGCACTCCCCGGGCATGCCCCTGCGTTTCTACTGGAACCCGAATACCAGCGGGAAGAGCAGCACGACGATCCACGCCCACGCTGCGTACACGGGCAGGTACGCAGTCTGCCAGCGCTCCAGGGGCGCGAAGCCCGAACGCCTCGAGACGAATCTGGCGTAGAGGACGGCCGAGCCGGTCAGGTTCGCCACCAAAATCAGGTTCTCTCCCAGGGCCGCCACCCGGTTGGGGCTGAAGCCGAACGCGGTGATGCGTGCCAGAATGGCCCAGAGGGCCATCGCGTCCACTGCGAGCGCGCAGACCACGAGCAGGAGCGAGAGGACGTCGAAGAAGCCGGGCTCCGCGTGCGGATCCCTCGCCGAGACGGAGTAGAGCAGGAGGCCCACCACCAGAACCAGCAGCAGGTCGAAGCCGATCAGCACGTCGCGCTCCACCTCGATCCCACTCCCCGTGAGCGCCATGGTGATCAGGAAGGCCAGGAGCATCAGGGTGAAGAGCGGCGTGAAGATCAGCGTGAGGACCGGCGCCATGTTCTCGATGACACTCTGCTTGGCCTCCACGAGCCACCCCGCGATGACGACGGCCCCCACGGCGCCGCAGGGAAGGATCCAGGTGGTCAGGAGCCACTCCGCGTCCAGGCCGATGGCACCGAACACGAACATGGTGAGCCCCATCAGCACGCCACCGCCCAGAGCGATGAGGACGTAGTAGATGAACCACTCTCCCGAGAAGCGCACGTAGTTCATCCGATGGTCATGGCTTCGCCACGCGCCACCTGCGTACGCGATGCCCACGGCGAGCCACAGCGCGATGGGGAGATGGAGAATCGCCAGCACCTCGGTATGCCCCTCGGGTGCGAAGGGCGTCAGGTTCACGGCCAGCGCTCCCGCCACGAACAACGCCGCCAGCCACCCCCAGCCCACCGCGTCCATGGTCCGCTTCCACGCGAAGAAGCCGGCGAGGAACGGGAGGGCGAAGAGGCTCAGGTTCCTCAGGTAGAAGAGCTGCCCGACGTCCGGCCCGTCCCAGCGGAGGCCGAAGAGCTCGGGCGCCTTGATGGCCACGGCCGCGGCCACGGCCAGGCCGACGGCCGCCGTGGCCTCTCGCCTCCATTCCCCTCCTCCGTCGCCGTCCTGCGCGACGACCAGCCGCTTCCACAGCCGCTCGGAGTGCTCGCGCGCGAACTCCCGAGAGAGCACGTCCAGCTCACCCAGGCGCTTGACGCCGATGAGAAAGGCCTCGTCCTCATCGAGCCCCGCCTGCACGAGCTCGGCCACCTGGCTCCGCAAGTGATCCTCCAGCTCATCGGCATCCGCGGCCTCGATCGCCTGCCGCCGACGCACATACGACCGCCACTCCCCGATCCGGTCCTCGAGCAGCTGCCTACCCTTCTCGCTCATGCTCAGGCCCCCTGCGGCACGGGTTCGAACATCTGGAAGGGGGTCGCGCGCAGCGTCTCACTCACGACCTGCCACTGACGCTGCTGGTCGGCCAACTCCCGGGAGCCGTCCTCCGTGAGCCGATAGTACTTCCGGCGCCGACCCGACTCCGATCTTCCCCAGCTGGCCTCCACCAGACCGTTCCGCTCCAGACGATGAAGCACGGGATACAGCATGCCGTCCGTCCACTGAAGCTTCCCTCCCGACAGCTCGTCGACACGCTTGATGATGGCGTAGCCGTAGCTCTCACCCTCACTGAGGATGGCCAGCACCAGGGGTGTGGCGGAGGCGGCAACGAGGTCCTTGCCTATGTCCATCTCGGCCGGCTCGGAGGACTCGGAGGTGCGGGAGACTCATACATAGAGGTAGTATACATTGCAGCTCTATGTACTACAACGATGCGGTCCTGGACGGCGCTGACCGTCTCGACTGAGCCGAGCTCCGGACTGCCGCGGAGCTGTCCCTGGCACGAGGCGACTTGCGGCCGTCGGGAGTTCCGTGCCGATTCCCGGGAGCACGGGTCGGGGTTCCGTTGATCCCCCACGGGGCGAGGCACCCTCGTCGATCCACGTGAACCCGAGAGGGGACCGACGTTGAGAAAGCTGAGTCTGTCGGAGTGGGCCGCGATCGGTGAGCTGGTCGGCACGTTCGCCGTCTTCGTATCGCTTCTCTTCGTCGTCTACAGCATCAACCAGAACACGGCCGCCATCCAGGGCTCTACCGAGAACATCCTGTTCGAGCGGATCGGCGAGCTCTCCACCCAGGTCATCGTGGACCCGTCTCTCGCGGAGATCATCGTCAAGAAGCGGGAGGGGCAGCCGAGCCTGACACCTGCCGAGGCAGTACGATGGGAGAAGTACCAACTCGTGCTCCTCGACATGTGGGCTCTCGCCTACAACCGGCATCGGCGCGGGCTCCTCGCAACCGACCAGTGGGACGCGTGGGACGGATACTTCAGGGAGATCTTCTCGGCAGGCGCGGAGCGGCTCTCCCCGGACCAGTGGGGCTCGCTCGCCTACGGCTACGACCCGGAGTTCTGGGACCACGTAGGAGCGTCCCTCTATCCTCGCTGAACGTGCGGCCTGGCCCACGCCGGGATCACCCTGAACAGGAGAACAACGTGAAGAAGATCGTCGAGGTCCTCGTGCTGGCGTCTTTACTGCCGACCGTCGGCTGCTTCACCTATCCGGTGGCTGCGACCACGGTGACCAAGCCCGCCAGGCACGTCACGGCTCACGCGTCGAAGTTCAGTTTCCTCTGGCTCTCCCCGCTCCCCGTGGAGACCGCCAGCCGACTGCTGGACGAGCTCATCGAGCAGTGTGACGGCGCCGACGTGACCGGCGTGACGACGGCGGTGAGCGTCGGATTCGCGGTCGTGGGGCAGCAGGAGCGCATGATGGCCTCCGGCTACTGCGCGGAGCCCGACGGATGATCGTGCGGGTCTTTCGGGCGAGAATTCGGGAAGGGCGGGTGGCCGACTTCAGGCGGATGGTCGAGGAGCAGTCGATCCCATGGCTCCGGCAGAGCGAAGGGATGCTCGGCTATTTCGCGGGCGAGCCGCTCGCCGAATCGTCCCGCGAATTCGTCATGGTGACGCTCTGGCGGGACGTCGATGCCCTGCGAGCCTTCGCGGGGGAGACCTGGGATACCCCCGTCGTCACGCCCGACGAGGAGCCCCTCGTCGAAGCGATGTTCGCCGACCACTACGCTCGTTTCGATCGACCCTCGTCCAGCTAGCGGAAATCTCCGCGACCTGGATCGGACCCACGCAGCTCCGGGTCCATCGGGCGTCTCGTGAGGAGAAGGCTCCGCCGGTTCAGCTCCGACCAGTACGCATCGTCTCGATACAACGAGGAAGGGGGCTCCTCGAAGTTCCGCTGGGCGTCGCTCCAAACGAGCACCGCGTCGACGACGTCCGCGAGCACCGCCGCGCCATAGACGTCCGGCCTGGAGCCATCCGCATTCCTCAGCGTGCTCAGACGGTTCGCAGGCACCTGCCCGACCTCGGACTCCGCGGTCGTCAAAACCGCCGGGCCGCCACCCGGGCCCGGAACAGAGAACAGCCGACCCGCGTCCGGAATCCGTGCCACCGACTGGATCACGTGTGTCACGCCGGGATGTCTCAGCTCCAGCCATGCCACCGGGGTGATCTCGCCGACGGGTATGCCGAGGCGGTCGACCCGAACGCGAGGGATCCGAGACACGTGCAGACCGCCTGCCACGAAGAGACTTCGCCTGCCCTTCAGGAGCGACTCCCGCCGCACGACCTCGGCCATCGCGAGCGCGCGATCGTAGAAGGGCCGCAGGTCGTCGGCCGTGTGGACATCGGCCCAATCCACCGGAGAATCGGCGAGAAGGACCCGATACCGTTCGTGCGGCTGAAGCGTCGCGTTGATTCCGCGAAGGCGCTGGAAGAACGCCTCGTACATCGGCGCGTCCCACACCGTGTTCGGAGACACGACCGTGTTTCTCCAGATCATGGTGACCGAGTCCCACGGGACGTCCTCGCCCCGGACGTACCGATCCGCCACGCTCTGATAGAGGCTGTTACCCCACTCCACGACGACATCGTCGACGACGCGTTGGGCTCCGGGGTCCTCCAGCAGTAGGGCGAGTGCGTCGTGGAACTCGCGATGGCCGTGGTTCTCGCCCAGGGCGACGACACGATGATTCTCGAACTGGCTCACGACGTACGACGTGAGGTCGCGCTGAGAGATCGGCGTGGAAAGGACCACGGCGAGATGGACGAGGAGGCTCGAGGTCATCGGCCGTCGTAAAGGAAGGAGCTTGCGAACCGTTGGACAGATACGTCGCCGTGGCGGTTGCGCCCAAGGGGTGGCTGAGCGGCGCGGGCGGACGGGTCCCGACGTACCTTGTCCCTCTCTCCGAAGGCCAGATCACCATCACCCAGGAAGGGATTCTTCATGAGCTCGATCCGAGACACCGCTGCGCAGTTCTTCGATGCCTGCGAAACAGGGAAGGGCTGGGAGGCCTGCCAGCAGTTTTGCCACCCGGACGCTTCGTTCACGGCCCAGGCCGACACGTTCGCCGGAATCGAAACCCTCGAGGGATACACGGAGGCGATGAAGGGCCTCCTGGCGGGTCCGCTTCCGGACGCCACCTACGAGATTCGCTCCTTCGCCGTGGACGAAGAGCGCGGCAACGTGAGTGGGTACGCCGTGTTCAAGGGCACGCACTCCGGCGAGGGCGGCCCCATCCCTCCGAGCGGGAGCCGGGTCGAGACGGACTACGTCTACGTGATGGAGTTCGATGGGGACCGGATCCGTCACATGACGAAGATCTGGAACGACGGCTTCGCGATGCGCCAGCTGGGCTGGGTCTAGCCCTTCCACCGGCCGGGTAGCTTCTCCGTGGACGACGTGACCATCGAGGAGATCGATCCCGACCACCCGGACGCCCTTTGGTGCCTGGAGTCGTACTTCCGCGAGCTCACCGAGCGGTTCGCGGAGGGGTTCGAGCGGGAGCGCAGCCTCTACCCCGACCTAGATAGCCTGCGACCGCCGACCGGGATCTTCCTCGTCGCACGCCTCGGAGACCGACCCGTGGCGTGCGGCGGGGTGACCCTGGCGTCCGAGGACGTGGCCTACATCAAGCGGATGTGGGTGGATCGGTCGGCACGCGGTCTGGGGTTGGGCCGACGCATGCTGGCGGCGCTGGAAACAGCCGCCGTCGGGCTGGGATGCCGCATGGTGCAGCTCGAGACGAATCGTTCACTCCGTGAAGCTCAGCAGCTCTATCGCAGCGCGGGCTATGAGGAGGTCGCGCCCTTCAACGACGAGCACTACGCGCACCACTGGTTTCGGAAGCGCCTCGATCGAACGGAGGGGCAGTCCAGCGCCTAGAGTCCGAACTGGCGGGCGTGGTGATCGATGTGCCGATATCCCCATCGCCCCCACTGGGCCCGAGACATCCGCCCGAAGATCGGGTGCCGCATCGTCTCGGGGTCGAGCCGGGACACGAACGCCTCGGTCACCTCCCGGAGCTTCTGGACGTCCTCCGCGAAGTCACCGGGCTGGGTGCCGCTCTTCTCCTGATCGGCCTCGGCGACGGTGGCCACGCCTCGCGGCCACGGCATCGGCACCGTCGCCGCGACGAACCGCATCGCCGTCCGACCCAGAAGCGTGCTGTGATCGGGAATGGGTCGGTCACCCAGGCATCCCAGGAAGGCGTCGGTGAGATGGCACACCATCCCGTGCGGCGTCATCCGACCCCATCGGCGCGGGGTGTCCGGTCGAATGCGGGCGATTCGCTCCAGCGCCGACTCGAGATCGGCAGGCTCGAGGAGTGTCTTCACGGCTCATGACGGTTGCAGGGGCGAAGCGACGGGAAAGTAGATCGGGGACGGTCGACGAGCCACGCGGCGGGCCCGTGGAGTGTCCGGCGGGGCGCCGAGTCTTAGGATGGGTGACACGGCAAGGACGAGACCGGGACCGGCGTGTACGAGGGCCGTACGGAAGGAGAGACGATGGCAGCGAAGAAGGACGAGGGCCTGCAGTCGATCCCCGGAGTGGGCCCCAGCATCGCCCGAGATCTTCGCGAGCTCGGGTACCACAGCGTCCGCGACCTGAGGAATGCCGATCCCGAGGAGATGTACGCGCGGCTGATCCGGACTCGCGGTCAGCATCAGGACCGCTGCGTGCTCTACGTGTTCCGCTGCGCCGCCTATTTCGCGTCCACGAGCGACGCGGCTCGCGATCCGGAGCTCCTCAAGTGGTGGTCGTGGAAGGACCGCGCATTCACCCCCTCGGCGCGTTAGCGGCCTTCTCGGTCATCGAAACCACGACCTTCCCGTAGCTCTCACCGGACTCGAGGTACCGGATCGCTTCGGGGACCTCCGCGAGGCGGAACCGGCGATCGATGATCGGCTTCAGGGTCTCCACTTCGGCCATGTCGGAGAGGGTCTCCAGATCCTTGTGCACGGGCTTGCTGATGAAGAAGACGACGCGCTTGCCCGTGACGATCGAGAGGAGCTTGCCGAAGGCCATCGCCTGCAACGTGGTGCCCGACGAGCCTCCGAGCATCACGTAGGTGCCCCCCGGTGCGACGGCCCGGAGTGTCGCCCACACGGTGCGGAAGGCGGCCGCATCGAGGACGAGATCGTATCGGGCCTCCTCGCTCCGGAAGTCCTCCTTCGTGTAGTCGATGACCCGATCCGCTCCCAGCGATCGCACCAGCTCCACGTTGGGCGTGCTGCACACCCCGGTCACCTCGGCGCCCATCGCCTTGGCGATCTGCACGGCGAACGTCCCCACCCCTCCCGACGCGCCGTTCACCAGCACGCTCTGTCCCTCCTCGAGCCCACCCGCGTCACGCAAGCCCTGGAGCGCCGCCAGCGCCGAGCCCGGTATCGCGGCAGCCTCCTCGAAGGCCAGCGTTTCCGGCTTGACGACGAGCGCCTCCGGAGGCGCGCACACGTACTCCGCAAACCCTCCGAAGCCGGCGTCGGCGGTGCTGCCGAAGACCTCGTCGCCCGCCTGAAGCGACGACACTTCCATGCCTACCGCTTCGACAGTGCCCGCGATGTCGGACCCGAGGATCCGCAGCCTGGGCCTGAGTAGCCCGAACACGGCGCGGACCAGGAACGGCTTCCCTCGCATCAGCAGTCGGTCACCGGTGGCGACACCCGCGGCCGCAAGCCGTATCAGCACCTCCCGGTCTTCCGGGACAGGGGCCTCCACCTCCCTCAGCTCCAGCACCTCGGGGCCACCGTACCGCTCGTACACGATCGCCTTCATCGGAGTCCTCGCTCTTACGTGTCGAAGGACGACCCGCAACGTCGGTCACCAGGAGGCCGATGTCCACGGCGCCCGACGCGGTGTATGACCTTCCGCGAGACCCCTGTGGCACTTACTTCGAACGTGCGGAACGATCGGGGCCCGGACCGGAGCCATCCATGACCTTCGACGCCTACGACGAGCTGTGCGCCTGGACCCTGGGTCGAGGGGATCCCGAGTTCGTGCACCAACACGTCGTCGACGCGCAGATGCTGCAACAGGCGGACGAGCACACGAAGCCGATCGGGATCGCCTTCGCCCTCGCCGGCCTCTACCTCTTCCTGGAGCGCAGCTACACCGGCCGCGAGGTGCAGCGCGCCCACATGAAGCTCGGGCAGGCCGGCGGCCCCTGGCCGAGATTCTCGCTGCCCGACGAGCGGGGCGCCGTCACCGCCGCCGAGGTACTGGCCAATCCCGCCGGCGAGGCGCGGACCAGCGCGATTCGTCGATGGTGCGCATCCGTCTGGGAGCCCTGGAGCATCCACCGAGCCCGGGTCATCGCGATGCTGCAGGCGCACCGGATCATCCCCTGATCCCCGCCTCTCGACGAGGCAGCCTACTCCTCGGTCAACGCCTCCCTCGGATCGAGACCGACCGCCCGGCGCGCCGGAATCCAGGTCGACGCGATCGCGACCAGCGCCAGGACGAGGGGTACGACCATGAACGTCAGCGGGTCGCTGGGCGACACGTCGTACAGCAGCGTGTCGAGCGATCGGCCGAGGAACAGCGCGGCGAGCACACCGGCGCCGATGCCGATGCCCGCGAGACGCAGGGCCCGCCCCACCACCATCCACCGTACTCCGGACGGGTCTGCGCCGAGGGCGATGCGCACACCGATCTCGTGACGCCGACGCGCGACCGAAAACGAGGTCACGCCGTAGATCCCCATCGCCGCGAGCAGGAGCGCAACCAGTCCGAACACGCCGAGGACCTGCATGCTGAAGCGAGGCCAGGCCACCGTCCGCCGCACATCGTCGGATACGACCGTCGGCTCGATCGCCGGAGTGTCGGGCGCTACGGCGAGCGCCGCCTCCCGGACGAGCGGGATCACTCCTTCCGGATCTCCCGCGACCCGGACCAGTACCGCAGGCTGCGCCCACGCGCCGAAGGTGAACTGGCGGTAGATGCGGGGCCGCGCCTCGACGTCGAGGTGCTCGTCCCGCGCGGTCGCAACCACACCGATGACCTCACACTGCTGGCCGCCGGGCAGGAACCAGGTCACGAGGCGCCCCACCGCGTTCTCTCCGGGAAACAGGAGCTCGGCGAGCGTGCGGTCGATGATCACCGGCGGGTTCTTCGGAAGCTCGCCACGTCGCATCCGATCGCGCGCGTCGAAGTCCCGACCGGCGAGGAGTGGGATTCCGGCCGCTTCGAAGTACCCGGGCGTCACGGCCCTCCAGCTCACAGGCTGAAAGCTCTCCTGGCGATCGGGCTCCTGATCCGTTCGGGCCACGAAGTTCGACGGACGCATCGACGAGAAGGGAGCGACCGTCGCGCCACCGACAGCCTCGACGCCCGGGATGGCCGAGATCTCCTCGGCGAGCCGATCGAGGTACTCGGCCCTTTGAATCTGGTCGTACCGTCGATCGTCGAGCCGCACCGCGAAGCGGATCACCGACGAGGCGTCGAACCCGAGCTCCACACGCTGCAGCTCCACGAAGCTGCGTGTCAGCAGCGCGGCACCGCTCACCACCGTCACCGCGAGCGCGAACTGCGCGACGACCAGGCCGTCACGAAAGCGATGCCCCCCCGCTCCGGCTCGACCTCCGAGTCGCAGCAGGCCGAACGACGCGCCCCTGGTGAGGAGGAGCGCGGGCGCGATCCCGGCAAGGACGACGGTCCCTGCGACCGCGCCTCCGGCAACGGCCAGCGCGCGCAGATCGAGATCGGCCTCGGCCAGACGCGCGATGTCTCCAGGTCCGAAGGCCTGGACCAGGGCGAGGCCCAGCCAGGCGAGCAACACCGCCAGGCCGCCTCCGATCACGCCCAGCACCAGGCCCTCGGCCGCAAGCTGCGCGGTGATGCGTGCCCGACCGGCCCCCAGCGCCGTTCGCACGCCCATTTCCTGAGTCCGGACCGAGGCCCGCGCGAGCAGGAGATTCGACACGCTCGCGCACGCCATGAGCAGAAAGAGCGCCACCGACCCGAGCAGCAGGTAGCCGAGTCGCGAAAGGCGGTCCCCGACGAGCCAGTCACGGACGGGCCTTACCGAGGCGCCCCACCCGTCGTTGCTTTCCGGGTACTCGTCGGAAAGCGCCGCCGCGATCCCCAGCATGTCTTCGCGAGCATCTTCGATGGTCACTCCGGGGCCGAGCCGGGCGATCGTCTCCAGACGCTGATCATCCCGGTACACGTCCGGGTTGGGCGCGAGAGGCGTGAACACCTCCACCCCCGGCCAGGCCCGGTCGGAGGGTACGACGCCCACGACTTCGTGCGGGGCGCCATCGAGCAGCACGCTGCGTCCCGTGATCGCGGGGTCGGCCCCGAACCGGCGTCGCCACGCGCCCTCGGAGAGGACGACAACGGCCGTCGGGCCTCCGTACCGATCCTCCGCTTCGAGGAAGTTGCGACCGAGGATCGGGGCGATGCCCAGGAGCGGGAAGAAGGTATGACTCACGCGGCGGCCGTCGACGCTCACGGGATCGCCGACACCCGTCAGGACCGGGGTCTCCCACCCTATCGCCGCCATCTCGACGAACGAACGCTGCCGCGCGCGGAAGTCGACGAAGTTCGGCTCCGACGTGGAGTACAGTCTCCCCTGGGGCGAAGTCTGGCTCACGTGCACGAGCTGCTCCGGCTGCGCGAACGGAAGCGGCTGGAGCACGACGGCGTCCACGAGGGAGAATACGACGGTGGTCGCGGCCACGCCGACCGCCAGGGTGGCCACGGTCATCCCGGCAGCCAACGGGTTTCGGCGCATCTGCCGCACGGCGTGCCCGAAATCCCGCGCGGCGGCATCGACACTCGCCCTCCATCCAGCGGGCTCACTGGTCGGCGTCGCCCGCTCGATCTCGTCCGGGTCCCCGAAGCGCCGTGCCGCCTCGGCTCGTGCCGCGTCCCGACTCATTCCCTCCGACTCGAGGTGCGCCTCCAGCTCCTCGAGATGATGGCGCATCTCGTCGCGGACTCGGCGGCGGTTCGGATCGAGCTCCATCGTCAGAGCTCCGCCTCGAGCACCTGGCGCACGGCCCACGCCGAGCCTTCCCACCGCGTGCGAAGCTGTTCGAGCTCCACCCGGCCCGCGGCTGTGAGTCCGTAGTACCGCGCTCGACGACCGCGCTCGGTCCGCCCCCAGTTCGACTCGAGCGCGCCGCGCTTCTCGAGCCTGTGCAGCGCGGGGTACAGCGCTCCCTCTTCGACGGTCAGCCGGTCGCCCGTGACCGACTCGATCCAGCGCGCGATCCCGAAGCCGTGCAGGCGCTCGGCGGACACGGCCTTGAGGATCAGCATGTCCAGTGTTCCCGGCACCAGCTCCACCCGTTCGCTCATCTTCATCCTCTCCTGGTCCGCTCATCCACCGCGGGCACTTACCCTGATCGACTTAGGTCATAACCTAAGCGGCTTACCCTAAGTTGCCAAGGGTAGGTGGCGTACGTCGCCCGGCATCACGAATGTTGAGGCCGTCGATCCTCCGTGCGGAGAAGGTCCGGCCACCACGCCCGCACGGAGCCAGGGGACCTGAATCGGAGACACTGTGAACCTCCTCGAATTCCTGCTCGTCCTGATTTCCGTGGTGATCGGCCTGGGGCTGGCCGAGATCCTGTCGGGCGTGGCCGGACTTCTCCGGGCTCGGCGATCGGTCCGGTCCTACTGGATCCACTCTCTCTTTCAGTGCGGAATCTTCCTTGCCCTCGTTCAGCAATGGTGGGAGAGCTGGGGCTTTCGGGGCATCGCCGAGATCAGCTACGGGGCAATGCTCGTCTTTCTGTCGGCACCTGTCGTGCTCTTCCTGATCGCGCACCTGCTGTACCCGCAGTCGGCCGAAGACGCGGACCTCCGGGGCTACTACTACGAGCAGGCCCCCATCCTCTGGGGTCTGGTCTTCCTGGGGACCTTCATCGGGACGTTCCTGCGCCCTCTGTCGTTCGGCGACCCGATCCTGGAGCCGTCCAACCTGTCGGGGCTCCCGACCATGATCTTCGCGGTGGTTCTCGTTCGATCCACGAGCCCGCGGGTCCACGCGCTGGTCGCGCCGCTCATGCTGCTGATACTCGTGCTGGACACATTGCTGGCAGCGGCCGCGATCCGGGCGGGTTGAGGGGCGCTCGTCCCGGATTCTCGAGGGCGTCTGCGCTCGTCGGGACTATTGCATGAAGGCCCCGCTTTTGAGTTCCTATCAATAGTGAGGAACGTTCCCCCCGAATCTCGCAGTCGACATGGTTGACCTTGCTCAGGGCGATACCGCTTGGGCCCTTCTGCGAGACGACGGCTTCCTGGACCAGTGGCGCCGCCTCGCAGGCGAGTGTGCCTGGTCCACGGCCTGTCAGGGCAGTGACTTCGTCTCCACCTGGTACGACGTCTACCGGGAGGACTTTTCACCCGTGATCGTCAGCATGCGGTCGACCGAGTCACGATTGATCGGCCTGATGACGATGGCCATCTCGAAGGACGGCTCGCACCTGGTCATGGCCGGTGCGCATCAGGCGGAATACCACGGGTGGCTGGCCACGGAGGAGACGGAGCGCCGCTTCCCCAGCGAGGCGCTTCACATCCTCCGGAAACGGTTTCCGCGCCGGCAGCTCACGTTGCGCTACCTGACCCCCGACATACCCCTCGACGGTCTGCGGGAGGACCCGTTCTGGCAAAGCCGCATCGTCTGGAAATCCTCCCAGCGTCCGCTGATGAGGCTCGGCGACGGAGAGGATTGCCTCGCCTCCCTCCGCAAGAAGAGCAACAAGAGCCGCTGGAACCGGCTCAAGGCGCAAGGTGAGCTGAGCTTCCAGGAACTGACGACGGCGGCCGAGCTGGACGCGGTCCTCGACGAGATCATCGCCATGTACGACGGCCGCCAGCAGGCGGTCAACGGCGTCGCTCCGTTCGCATCCGACCCGCACAAGCGACCGTTCCACGTCGCCATGATGGAGCATCCGAACCTCCTGCACGCCACCACCCTGACGCTGAACGGTCGCGTCGTGGCCGCGCATCTGGGCCTTCGCAGCGGACCGACCGTTCACCTGGCCATCGTCACCCATGCGGAGGAGCACGACCGGCACTCTCCGGGCAAGCTCCACCTGCTCAAGCTCGGCCACCATCTCGCGACGTCGGGGGTCGAGACACTGGATCTCACGCCCGGGGGTGATCGCTGGAAGGACCGGTTCGCCAACGACTTCGACCAGGTACAAGAGGCTCGGATCTTCTTCAGCGGCCTCGAGGCGCGCTCGTTCCGCGCCAACCGCTTGCTGAGGCAAGCCGCCAAGCGGGTTCTGCACGGCTTGAGGGGTGGTCGATCGAGCGGCGCGGCCGGCCCGACGGGATCGTAGGAAGCGGTCGCCGGGATCGAGGCGCCGCACGGTCCCTGACCGCGCGGCGCCGAAGACCCGGCCATGCGACGTGCCTGCGCCGCGGGATCAGCCGCCGGGCGCGGGGAGCAGCGTCTGGACCTGGATCCGGAGCTGCCAATCGGGTCCGATGTCCGGCTTCACGGCGTTGAAGTACGCGCCGACCTGTGTGTTGATGGGAAGCCTGCCCACGAAGACGAGCTTGCCCGCGCCGGCGCCGAACGGGACGATCCATTTGTCCTGATCGGCCTTCCAGTTCACCGTCAGGATCGGCGCGCTGTTGACGTACCACCCGTCTCCGAGCTGCCGCACGATGAAGTACTGCAGCAGTCCCCGGTTCACGTCGGGACGGTCCTGGGCCCCTCCGATGGAAAAGACGTTGTTCGCCAGCACGCCCAGCGTCCACGGCCCCGTCTGCGAGAGGAGCACGGCCGACGGACCGACACTCCACTTCTCGGATCCGCGGTTCGCGCCTCCCGTGGGAAACTCGATGACCGGTCCCACGCCCCACATCACCGCGCCCTGCTCGGGGACGTAGAAGGCGGTGAAGTTGACGTCTGCGAGCCCGGACGTTCGAGTCCCGCTCTCCTGACTCAGGTCGGGGATCCGCACGAAGGGAAAGATCGTCCGGGTGATCAGTTTTCCGCCCCCCAGCGGGATCACCGGCTGCACATTCAGGACGTTGCGAGCCCGATCGAACTCACCCAGCCCGAAGTCGGTGTTGTTCTGCAGGGGAATGCTCATCAGATCGGCGATCGGATTCGCCGCCTGCTGCGCGAGCTCGTCCGCGGTCTGGGCGAGGACCGGCGCCGCCGCGAGTGCCGCGACGAGCACGCCCAGAAAGCCTCTCGTCCACATCGTCTTCCTCCTTTTCCTCTGCCACTTCCGCATCATAATCGTAGATTGCGGGAACCGCCCACCCCACCTCGCGGCCTCCGCTGCACAACCGCCACGTTTCATCCGCCGACCCGCTCCGCGACCGGGGGCGTCCAGTCCTCATACGCCTCGAGATCGGGCACATACAAACGCATCTGTGCGGCCAGGTCGAGGTCCACACGGTCGATCGGAAGCCAGTTCTCCAAGGGCACCCCGTCCGGGCGCTCGGCAGCGATGTAGATCTCGATGCCTCCGCTCTCGTCCAGCTGCATGCCACCGTTCAGTCCCACGCTGTACTTCTTGCGGTCGTTGGCAATGAAGAAGCCCTCGTCCATGTCGTACAGCGTCACGGACCAGAAGGCTCTCGCCGGCGGCATCTCGTCGGGCCCCATTCGGATCACGTAGTCGTACATCGCGTTCATGGGCACACCGTCTGCTGTGACGATCTGCGGGTAGACCGCCTCGTCCTGCGGAATCCCGATGGGCCCAATGACCGAGACGGCCACGACGGCTTCGAGATCGGTCTCCCCCTTCGGTTGGAAGATGCGCGGCCGTATCGCCTCCATCGCCTCGAGATCGCCGGTACGCCCCAGCCAGAACTGCTGGATTTCGCGGGCCTTGGCACGCATCCGCGCGCCATCGACCGCGATCACCCGCTCCGGATCGAAGGCGTGCCCGGGCGCGACTCCGAGCGGCTCGTACGCCGCGAGCAGAGCCTGGTCGTCCGGATGCTCCGGATGGAACGTCGTGTGGTTGAACACGAACTGCATGACCTCGAGCAGGTTCGTCTCGAAGACGTCCAGGTCCGTCGCGCCGAACGGCGGTGCGGCAGGCGGGTCACACGGCAAGGGTGGCTCACCACGGAACTCCGCCAGCGTCTCGATCGATACCTTCTTTGCCTGCTCCACGATGCGGGCCATCCGATCGGGCTCGGCCTGGTGGGGCACGACGCGAATGACTGCGGACACGAAGTCGCCGGTGGCCTCGAAGTAGCGATCGATGCCCTCCACCTTCGAGCCGTCGTATGCGTCGGTACGCTCGCTGTAGATCAGCATCCGCTCGGGCTTGTCGAAATCCCCCAGGCGCGTCGCCATGGGGATGTTCACATGGTGATCGTACCCGGTGATCATCAGCGACGCATAATCCGAATCGAACACTGGTATATCGAGCACGACTCCGTCCACCCGAAGATCGAGAAGGGCCGATATGTAGAACGTGTCGTTGTTTGGCCGTGCGATGTCTCTCAGCGTGTGGTCCTTCAGACGGGTATCCGCGATCAGCGTGTTCCAGCCTCCCTGGGCTGCCGCGAACTTGTTGTTGACGTTGTACATGACCACGTACGGGTACGAGCGCGTGACCAGGTTCTCGACCTCCTGGTCGGTCAGTTGCAGTGCCTGAGTCCCGGTGTCGGTCGGTTCACAGGCCACCAGCAGAGCCAGTACCGACAGGCAGCCGAGTGTGTGGAGAATCCCCCGGAGTACCCTGAGCATGCTTGCCTCCTTCCCGAAGTCTCGAATCCACCGTCCGTCGGGCAGGGCCGAAACACGGCGGCGGGCAGAGGAGACGGCGGCATCCTAAGGATATCCGGAGCCCGTCCTCGGAGGGGTCGGGATATGGCTTCGAATCGCTGTAGGGGGACGGACTACAACACCGGGGCACAAGCGCTCCGCACGGCGCTGGTTTCGCGGTGTCGGTGTCAGCGCCCCCGCTCGATCCGGAAGAGCAGGTCCGCGCTGTTCGCCCTTCCGGTCTCGGCTCGGACCGTCCACCGACGCGAGAGCATGTAGCGGATCCGGAAGACACTGACCGGCTCGAAGAGCCCGACGCCGTACGATACGTAGAGCTGTGGAGATAGATACGTGCCGGCCACGAGGGACGCCTCGTCCAGCGTGCCGCCCGCCTCGACGGTCATCTCGTCGAGCCCGAGGCTGCGGCCCAGGCGTGTGGCGATCTGGTTGCCGCGCTGAAGGCCCAGAGCCACCGCGGCCCCTGTGACGCGGCTCCCGTCGGACTCCGAGCCCGAGCTCATCGGGCGACCCAGCACGATGTAGGCGAGCGCCTGACTCTCCATCATCGCCGGCTCGGAAAAGATCGTGACCTCGGGATCCTCGAGCGTCCCGCGCACCTCGAGGCCCGCGACGGTGCCGTCCGACGCGGTGCGGGACGCGCGAATGTCGAGGCCGGGATTGTCGGGAGGGCCACCGGCGAACAGGAGGCGGCCGCGCTCCATCGTCAGCTCCTGCCCGTACGCCTGATAGCGTCCCTCCTCCAGGACGATGTCCCCGCTGACCACCAGGGTACCGCCGGCACCGTCGCTCAACGCCAGCGACCCTTCCGGCTCCGCCGAGAATCCGAGTCCCCTGAAGGTGATGCTGTCCCCGAGGACGAGCCTCACGGAGTATCGGAGCGCCCGACCGAGGCGCAGGGACGCCGTGTCATCCACGAAGATCACGTCGTCGGAGGCCCGGAGCGCCGTGGCCGGGATATCGGTCAGCTCGATCCGGGCAACGGGCACGGTCACCTGGCCCGTCAACCGCAGGCCTTCGGGCCACGCCGCCAGCTCCAGGTCCGGCGAAAGCCACAGTGTGGCGTCCGGCAGATTCAGAGCCTGTACGCGCGTCCCCGAAACCTGGATGCGGGCGGGCTCGGCCTCCGTCGGCCCGACAGGGGCGCGACCCTCGACCGACAAGGTCCCGGTGCCCGAGCTCACACTCGCGTCCAGCTCGATCCCGTCCTCCCCCCGACCCCGCGCGAGCACCTCGATATCGCGCAGCTGGAGGCCGGCCTGAGGAAGGTCGACGGCGCCCTCCTCCACGCGGACCTCACCCTCCACCTCGGCCTCGGCGACCACGCCGGCGAGGGCGAGATCGGCCTCGAGACGCCCCCCGACGGGCTCGAGATCCGGGAGGGCGTATCGGAACACCGCGATGTCGGGAACGGCCGCACGCACGAAGCCCCTCAGGGGCTGCGCGGAGATCGAGTCTCGAACGTTTCGATATTCGGGAAGGGTCACCTCCACGTCGGCCGACGCGGCAGGTGCGCCCGATTCGTCGAACAGCTCCGTCGCCAGGGACACGCGGGCCCCGGCTTCGTCGACGACGCCCTCGAGCGACAGGTCGGTGTACCTGAGGCTTCGTGCGCCGGCCCCTCGCCCGAGCTCGATCGTTCCCGATCCCAGGTCCACGTTTCCGTCGGCTCTGAGCGCACCGTCCGGCTCCAGCGTCCCGACCGCTCGGGCACCCAGGCGCCCATCGATCGTCCATCCGAGCGGAAGAAGCTCGACCAGCCGACGACCCGTGAGCTCCTCGAGCACGATCTCTGCCGACGAAGTGCCCGTTCTGCGCCAGAGTACGGAGGCGCATGCCCGGCTCGGCTCCTGGAGGATGCAGAACCCCTCCACGCCGACGCTGTCTTCGGACGCCGACAGCTCGACCCGCTCGACGAGCCGCCACCCGCCGATCTCGGGTTCGGAAAACTCGAAGCGCAGGACCTCTCCGGACCAGGCTCGATCGGCGTAGGCACCCTCGAACCCCGCGTCCAGGATCCCTCCGGCGCGGCCAGCCCGGATCTCGGCCTGGTGAGATTGCGGTGTCCCCTGGAGTGCGACCGTCACGGAATCGATGAGCGGCGGCGTGCCGGCGGCGCTGTCGAGGGCGACCGAGAGTGCGGTCGCCGTGAGCTCCGTCCTCGGCTCCTCGCGCGGACCTCGAGCGCGAAAGTCCACCTCCGCTCGGCCTCTCACCTCCGGTGACACGAGCGAAAGGTCCGGCACGGACAGCGAGAGCGAGAGGGCCACGGTGTCCTCGATCACACCCGAGGCCTCCAGGCGGCTCTCCTGCCATGTCAGCGCCATCCGGTCGAGCTCCGCGCGGATCTCCTCGACGTGGGGACCCTCGGGACCGAAAGGCAGGTCGAGCGCGGCGACCATCGAGCCATCGACCCCCTCCCCACGGATCCGGCCTCGCAGCGTGTCGACCGTCACCGCCGCGGAGAGCCGGTCGGCAGCGTACACGCCTCCCGTCCCGCCACGGACGTCGAGTCGCGTGTCGCGCAGCGCGGTGTCCGGGAGAATCAGTCCCAGCTGGAGGTCGTCGACCTCGATGCCCGCGTCCCACGTCACCTCCGGAGACCAGGCGATGCGCCCCCGCACGCGCAGCGCCCCGTTCAGCGCGGCGACCTCGAGCGAATCGACCTCCAGGGACCGGGGTGTCCCCGCCCCTGCGAACGCGAGCGCTCCCCCGAGCTCGGGGGCATCGGCAGAAACGAGCTCCGCATCGACTCGCGCCCGATAGGATTCCACCGTCCCGGTCACGTTCGCGATGGCGGAGCCACGCACCGAGTCGCCGCGCACGGTGCCCGCGAGAGTATCGAGCGTCAGGGATCCTCCGATTCGATCGGAGGCGATCGCTCCCGCCGTGCTTCCACGAACGAGGAACCGCCCCTCATACCGAGCCGTGTCCGCGAAGAGCATCTCCGGCTGTATCTCATCACCGCGCAAGGCGAGGTCCCAGCGCACCTCGGGCCGCCATGACAGGCGGCCATCGAGACCCAGCGAGCCTTCGAGCGCGTCGATCTCGAGCCTGTCGATCTCCATCGACTCCGGGGTCCCCGTGCCGGCAAGCCTGACAGCACCCTCCACACCGGGCTCGCCTTCGATTGCCACGTCCGCGGCGAGCTCGGCAGAGTACAGCCTTGCACTGCCGGTCACCGTTGCCGAGCCCACGCCGCTCCGGACCCGAACGGGAGGGCGCAGGGGCCATCGCGCGTCGCGCCACTCCACCCGCCCGTCGAATGTGGGCTCATCCGGTCCGGGACGGATCGTCCCGCTCGCCTCGACTCCCGTCGAGCCGAGCAGCGCCGACAGTCTGCTCACGTCCAGCCGGTCGGAATACCGCTCCAGCTCCACCTCGAAGTCCACGACGCCCGTCTCCGGCGTGGACGCCTGCCCCGAACCCGTGATTCGCAGCGTATCGAAGGGCCCCGCAGCGCTGATCACCGCCCTCCCCCGGCCCTCCGGAGCGTCGCGGGAGACCGCCCGGAAGTCGGTCTCCTCGATCGACACCTCCGCATCGACGATCCGGGCGCCGAGCGCATCGTGCAGCTCGGCGGCCATGGCCAAGGCCAGCGGCCGGCGGACCACGAGCTCGAGCCGAGCGTCGTCCAGATCCCCTGAGGCTTCCGACTCGAGCTCCACGGCCTCTTCGAGCCCCGGTACGCGCAGCGTGCCCGCGACCTCGAACCGGAAGGGGTAGCGGTCCTCGGTCCGCAGGCGCCCGGAAAGACGCAGGGATCCGTCCGGGCCCCACACGTCGATCGTCCGGAGGTTCGCCTCGGACCGGTACGCTCCATCGACGAGCACGAGGCTGTCGACCACCTGGGGCAGACCTTCGGAGAGCCCATCCAACGTGATCTCTCGTACCCTCGCCCCCGCGACGCGAACCTCGACCGGAAGCGCGAAGGAGGACGGACCTGCGGTCACACCGCGATCTCTCGACGGCTCGCCATCCCGTATCTCGAGCGCCACCCCTCGCGCATCGAGGTCCCGAACGTCCAGGACGCGGCCTGGAAGCGCACCGAGGTCCCAGTCGATCGTCGCATGCTGCACGACGACCCGAATCCGGTCGGACGTGTACGTGAGTCCTCGAACCTCGAGCGGACCGACGAGGCGGCCTTCGAGCCCCTCCAAGGCGACCGAAGTCGGCAGCACCGAGGATACGACTCTCCAGGTCAGGCTCAGCCCCGGCTCTGTCGCCAGCAGGCTCCACAGGCCGATCACGAGCGAGGTCACGGTCAGGCCGAACACGGCGACCCAGCGGCGACGCGGGGGTCTCACAGCTCAGGCCCCAGGTTCAGATGCAACCGAAACGGCCACCCGCGCCGCGTAACCGCGAACGCTCCGTCGAGGCGCACCATGCCGACCGGCGAGCGCCAGCGGATCCCCACGCCCGCGCCCGCCTCGTAGGGGTCCTCGAAGGAGTCGAGGGCGTTGCCCACATCGGCGAAGAGAGCCACGCGCCACGACCTTCGCACCGCTGCGTCGAGCTCGATCGCGGTGACCAGCAGCTTGGTGCCCCCGATCACGTCGCCGAACTCGTCCACCGGACCGAGCGCCTCGTACGCATAGCCCCTGACGCTGCGGTCTCCGCCCGCGAAGTAGCGCAGAGACGGGGGCAGGCTCGAGAAATCCGACGAGAACAGGGCACCGACTTCACCACGCCAGAGGACGCGGTACCGGTCGCCGAATCCGCGAATCCAGCGCAGCTCGATGCCCATGTCGAAGAGGCCGACGTCGCTGAACAGCGCGTCGTGTCCGCCGCGGGCCCTAACGCGAAACAGACTTCCCCGCGCCGGCTCGATGCGGTCGTCGGCCACGACGTGGGAGAGGCCGGAGCCGAGCAGAAGGAGGGTCGAGACACCCGACTGGGTGCCCACGGAGAACGATGCCCGCTCGAGCGTGGTGCTGACCTGTGTCCGCCAGTCGCCTCGAATGCCGTCTACCGTCGCACCCACCAGCCACGTCTCGGTTTCACTCGTGACCGGATTGGCGTCGACCCACCCGGCCGTCAGAGAGAGGACGGTCCCCAGACGTTCCCCGAGGGGGATCAGGTAACTGCCGGTTGCCCGACGCTCGACCTGGGCGAGCCAAGCATCGACGGTGGCGCGATGACCGGCGCGGTTCAGCCTTCGGAACTCCGCACTGAACGTCACCCGGGCGCCCGTGTCCGTACCGTACCCACCCCCGACCGAGTAGAGCTGCCGCGGAGCGGGCGTGAGCAGAACCTCGATCGGGACGACGAGGCCCTCCGCTCGATCGCGAGCCGGGATGATCTCCGCGGACGAGAAGTACGGCTCGGCCGTGAGCGAAGTCTGAAGCTCGAGCAGCTGGGCCCGGGAAAAAGCGTCGCCCGGCACCCAGGGAACCAGATCCTGCAACAGCTCCGGGTCGAGCGCGTCCTGGAAGAACGTGACTTCGCCGAGCGTGAACCGGGGGCCGGTTCGTAGCACCAGGACGGCACGCGCCTCGCGCGCACCCCGGTCGACGAAGATGGCCGAAGAGTCGAACACGGCGTCCAGGTACCCCCGATCCAGCGCGGTACCGATCAGCCGCTCCTTCACCGACTCGTAGGAGGCGTGTGCCAGCGGCTGTCCGATGGCCAGGCCCGCCCTGTCGCGAATCCGGACCAGGGCCGTGTCCTGAGCGCCGGGCCCCTCGATGCGGACAAGCGCGTCCACGAGCCTGACGGGCGACCCGGGCTCCACGTCGACCGTAACGCGCCAGCGTCTCCCGTCGAAGGCCAGTGCGCTGCTCGAGGAGGCCGCGTAGTACCCGAAGGGCTCCATGGCGGCCTGTACCTCGTCGGGCACCCGGTTCATGAGAAGGCGAACGCGCTCCTCGGGCATGCGCGTGCGCGACGGCTGCCGCGCGAGTGACAGCGTGGCCATGACGTTGTCACGCATCTCCTCCTCGACACCACGCACCTCGACCCGGACGGGCGCCTCGCGCGCCTGCCAGGCGTCCACGCTGCGGGGAGGTGCCAGGAGCAGGGCGAAGGCGACCGCTCCGAGCGGGGCGAGCCTCGCGGTGGATCGACATCCGGGAGCCGTGTGCATGGCGTTAGGATGCGCCCCTGTGGCCACGTCGGCCATCGGGAAGCTGCCGACCGAGCGAGTCGGGAGCTTTCTCCGGGCCCTGCGGCCGGGCTTCGATACGCGCAGCCGCTCGGCCCACCGCATGCCCCACGTCCGCCGCCGGCGAAGCGACCGTGAGCTACCTCCGCCGTGCATTCTGTATGGGAGAGTGGACAGCGAACACGAGCCTTCGGGCCACACTCTCGAACAGGTGGACAATATGTGCCGGACCCACGTCATCAGAGCGATCGGTGCGCAGCTGGGATCGATCTTCACCCCGTGGTCTGCCCGCCGGAGCGGCCCGGGCGCGCGCCGCCCCCGACCGACAGAAGCGACCGATGCGCGCATCGCGGCCTGTGCGCTGCTGCTCGAGATCGCGTACGCCGACGGTGAGTTCACCGAGGAAGAGCGGCGTCACGTGGAGAGCACGGTCGCGGAGCAGTTCGGGCTGGACGCCTGCGATGCACGCCGGCTCGTCGAGGCGGCGGACGACGCCCGGGCGGGTACAGCCCAGGTCTGGCACTTCACGCGCGCGGTACGCTCGTACTCGGAAGGGCAGAAGGCCCTGCTCTCCGACATCCTGCACGCGCTGGCCCACCTCGACGGTGCGGCCACCACCCAGGAAGCCTACACGATGGAGAAAATCAACACACTCCTCCGCGTGAAACCCGCCTACGGCGCGGTCGGCGTGTAGCGTCCGCTCAGGCCTCGACCTCGTTGCCGGCACGAGCCTCGCTGCCCCAGAAGCTGCTCCGCTCGATCCAGCGCTCCATGCGCAGATACACGGTCGGCAGCACGAAGAGCGTGAGCAGCGTCGCGCTGAGGAGTCCGCCGATGACCACCGTGGCCAGAGGACGCTGGAGCTCCGCACCCGGGGACGTCGACGTCGCCATCGGGATGAAGCCGAGGCTCGCCGCGAGCGCGGTCATGAGCACCGGGCGTAGTCGCGTCGCCGCGCCGTCGAGAACCGCCTCGCGCAGGCCCTCACCACGCTCGCGCAGCTGGTTCATGTAGCTCACCATCACAACCCCGTTGAGCACGGCGATGCCGAAAACCGCGATGAAGCCGATAAGCGCCGAGGTGCTCAGATTGAGCCCAGTCAGCCAGAGCGACGCGATCCCTCCCACGATTGCGAACGGCACGTTGAGCATGATCAGAACCGGGTGGCGTACGGTGCCGAAGTTCGAGAATAGGAGCAGGTAGATCGCGATCACGGCGACCGGCACCAGGAGGGCGAGGCGCCGCACGGCCGTCTGCTGGTACTGGTACTGCCCACCCCACTCGAACCGGTAACCCGGCTGCAGCGGCACCCGGTCCTCGAGGCGCAGCGAAGCCTCCTCCACGAAGCTGCCCACGTCGCGTCCGCGGATGTTCGCGCCCACGACCACCATCCTCTGTCCACCCTCGTGCGCGAAGGCTTCCGGGCCCTCTTCCGTGTACAGCGTGGAGACGCTGCCCAGGGTGACGAGTCCCCTCGGTCCGCTCGCCACGGGGAGTCTCCCCATGAGCTCCGGGTCGACCGAGTTCCCGCCGGGGATCCGGACCACCACCCCGACCCGACGGGGACCGTCGATCACGTAGGTGGCGATCGACGATCCGAGCGCCATCTCCACCTGATGGCCGATGTCGTCGGCCACGAGACCGTAGCGCGAGAGCGCCACGCGATCGATGTCGATGCGGAGCTCCTTCACCCGGGCGGCCGCGGTCACCTTCACGTCCGCCGCCCCCTCGACCTGCGCTACCTCCCGCTCCACGCGGGCAGCGAGCTCCGCGAGCAGGTCCGGATCTTCACCGAAAATCTTGACGCCGACATCGGTCGTGATACCGGTCTCCGCCTCGTCGAGGCGCATCTGGATCGGCTGGGTGAAGGCGTAGTCCAGGCCCGGGATGTCGCCCAGCGCCTCGTCCATGGCTTCGATGAGCGCGTCCTTCCCTCCGGAGCGCCACTCGCCCTTCGGCACGAGGGTGACGTACGTGTCGGACTCGTAGGTACCCATGGCCTCCGTGGCCAGATCGGGGCGCCCGAGCTTCGACACGACGACCTCCACTTCCGGAAGCTCCAGCAGCACGTCTTCCAGAGCGCTCGAGAAGCGTACGCCCTGATCGAGCGCAGTCGACGGACGTCGAAGCCCCTGCACCAGAACGCTGCCCTCGTCGAGTCGCGGCATGAACTCCGTACCGAGGAAGGCGGCACTGGCGAGGGCGCCCACGAAGAGCGCCGAGGCAACGCCCGTGACGAAGACCGGGCGATCCACGGCGCGAGACAGCGCGTTGCGATAGCGGTCGCGGAAGCGGTCGAAGCGGGGCATATGGGCTTCTCGCGCATGTCCCAGCAGGAGACCGGCGGCAGCCGGAATGAACGTCAGCGCGAGAACCAGCGACCCCAGGATCGCGGCTACCACGGTGAACGCCATGGGGCGGAACATCTTCCCCTCGGTGCCCTGGAGGGAGAGGATCGGCACGTAGACCGCGATGATGATGGCGATGCCGTAGAGCACCGGTCGTCCGACCTCCCGAACGGCGGCGCGGACCCGCTCTCGCGGATCCGTGATCTCCCCCGCCTTGCGCATGACGTTCTCGACCACCACGACCGCCGCGTCGACGAGCAGCCCGAAATCGAGCGCGCCGAGGCTCATGAGGTTCGCGGAGAATCCGAACACGCGCATGCTCACGAAGGCCCAGAGCATCGAGAGGGGAATGACGAGCGCCACGAGCACGGAGGCGGTGAGATTCCTCAGGAAGCCCCAGAGCAGGATCACCACCAGCGTTCCACCGAAGAAGAGGTTCTTCTGGATCGTGTGGGTCGTCTGCTCGACCAGGTCGCCCTGGTTGTAGAAAGGCACGAGGCGAACGCCCTCGGGCAGCGTGGGCAGGATCTCCTCGATCCGGGTCTCGACCCGATCGAGGACCCGAAGGGCGTTGGCGCCCTTCCGCATGATGACCATGCCCGCGACGACCTCCCCCTCCCCGTTGATGGTCACGGCTCCCTGTCTCGGGAGCGACCCCCGGGTGACCGTGGCCACGTCGTGGATGTGAATCGGTACGCCGTCCCGCGTCGCGATCGCGACGTCCTCGATGTCCTGGAGGTTTTCGAGGCGACCCATGCCGCGCACGATGAAGCGCTCCCCACGGGCCTCCGTGTACGTCCCTCCGAAGTTCCGGTTGTTGGCCGCGAGCGCAGCCTCGACGTCCCCGAGCGTCAGGCCGGCCTGGATCAGCCGTCCCGGTTGCACGATGACGTGATACTGCTCGACCAGCCCTCCCCACGAGTTGACTTCCGCGACTCCCTGCACGGTGCGCAGCTGAGGCGCGATCGAGTAATCCTGGAGTCGCTTCAGGTCCCACGGGGTGACCTTCGGATCATCCGACACCAGCACGAACTGGTAGACCTCCCCCATCGCCGTCGCCACGGGCCCCATCGTGACGGACGCTCCTGCCGGGAGGTCCTGATCCAGGTCGTTGAGACGCTCGGCGACCACCTGCCGCGCGAAGTAGGGGTCGACGTTGTCGTCGAAGATGACCTGGGTCATGGAGAGCCCGAACTTCGTGGTCGACCGTACCGACTCGGTACGGGGCAGCCCCAGGAGCGACCGTTCGATCGGGTAGGTGACCAGCTGCTCCACGTCCCCCGGCGCCATGCCCGGCGCCTCCGCGATCACCGACACGGAGTTCGCCGTCAGATCGGGGAAAGCCTCGAACGGCAGCGTGCGAAGCGCGTAGATCCCGAGCACCGCCAGCGTGACGATCGCTCCGCCGATGTAGATGGGCTGACGCAGCGAGAAATCCGTGATGCGATCGATCACGCTCAGCCCTCCGGCTCGGCTTCGGCCTCGGCCGCGAGCTCCAGCGCCGCCTTCAGGAAGTACGCCCCCTGGACGACGAGCTCGGCCCCCTCCGGGACCCCCTGGACGCCGACACGGCCGGCGCGCATCGGCGTGACCTCGACCGTGACCGCCCGATAGACGCCTGCGCCCTCCGCCACGAAGACCACGTCGCGGTCACCGAGGCGCACGGCAGCCTCGTCGTCGAGCTCCACGCCGTCGAAGGCCTCCGACGTGGTGACGCTGACCACGGCGAAGCTCCCGGGACGCACACCCGGCGGAATGGACTCCAGCTCGAAGCGCATCTCGACCGACCGGTTGGAGGGATCGACGAAGTTCGCCGCCCGGACCAGGTGCGCGCGGACCTCCGGCTCCGGAGCTCCGAAGCGGACGCGGACGGAATCTCCCGGCACGAGGGTGCTCGCCGTCTGCTCGGGCACGAACGCCGTGACCCAGAGCGCCTCCGTGGTGCCCATGTGGACGAGCGCGGTGCCGGGCAGCACCGCCTGCCCCATGCGCACCGGGACCTCGAACACGGTACCGCTGCGGGGCGCGACGGCCGTGGCGTTGCCCCCGGGAGAGGGCGCCAGGTGCTCGATCATCTCCTCCGCGCGGCGGAGCTCGGCACGGGCAGCCTCCAGGTCGGTCCGACGTCGCTCGACCTCTTCCAGCGATACGGCCCCGGCCTCGAAGAGCTGCTCCGAGCGGGCGAACGCATTCTGTCGGTACTGCACTTCCGACTGTGCGGCCGTGAAATCCCGCTGAGCCGCAGCGACCTCGTGCGCATGGATCTCGACGAGTGGCTGCCCTCGGCGTACGACGTCACCGGGCAGCACGTGGACGGCCACGACGCGTCCTTCGACGACGGACCCCACGACGGCCTGAGCGGTGTCGGGCGGCTGTACCGTACCCGGCACTTCGGCCTGCCTCCGGATGGTTCCCACCTTCAGGATCTCGGTGCGGATTTGGGCCGAGCGGACCTGTGCGTCCGTGAGCCTCACCACGTCCGGATCGGCGGACGGTCCCGCCTGCTCCGTCTCCTCCCCCGGCCCGCACGCGGTGAGCGCCAGGAATACGAGCGTCGCGATCGTGGTGCGGGTCGTCATCGTTCCTCCGCGAGTGGGTCAAGGCAGATGATCGACGCTGGAGCCGGCCGGCCATCGAGACGCTCGGTCTCCAGACGGGCCTGCCACCACTCGGCCTGCCAGGTGTGGTAATCGTCCAGCGCCTGGAGCCGGGCGCGACGGCTGTCGAGCAACTCCATCAGCGTTCCCTCGCCCAGGCGGTATCGCGCCTCGGTGGCGACCACCGTCTGCTCCAGGCTCTCGAACCACTCGCCGTCGAAGTAGGCTCCGGCCCGAGCCAGGGCGTCGAGGGCCCCACGCGCGCCCACCCGGGCCGCCGTCCAGCGCTCCTCGATGTCGCGACGCTCGGCGATGGCGCTGTTTTCGTCGGCGATCGAGGCCCCGATCCGCTCCCCTCCGCGATCGAAGATCGGGAGGGTGGTGGCAAGACCCAGGTAGAGCCCCGTAGCGCCTCCCGTGCGCCGCACGCCCACCTGCGGCGCGAGATCCGGCATCCGGATTCCGCGGGCCACCTCGGTCTGACCGCGCGCGACCTCGACCCGGGCTTCCGCCGCACGCAGCTCGGGCGGCAGGCCGGGATCCACGCCCGGCTCGCCCACCTCTTCCGCCGGCGACGGGGCACACGCCGGGGCACTCAGACGAATCACCATGGCGGGAGGATATCCGAGCCGCCTCGAGAGATCGGCGGATACCGCGGCCAACGCCCCCTCGCGGCGAGCGAGCCTCGTATGGGCCATGCCGGCTGCCAGTCGAGCGCGCGCGGCGTCTCCTTCCGGGGCACGCCCGGCGTCGGCCTGTGCACGAAGCGCGTCGGCGATCCGGTCCAGGGTCTCGGCCTCGTCACGCGCGGACGACACGAGAACCTGATCCCGCAGGACGGTGCCGATCGTCGTGAGGAGGTCCGTCCGCACCTGAAGCGCCGTCGCGTCGGCCGACGCGAGCACCGCCACCTCGACGGCCTCCGCCGCCTGGATCGTCCCCGAGCGCTCCTTACCGAACGGGAGCGGCGCCGTCAGGATGGCCTGCCCCTCGAGTCCTTCGAAGCCCGGGATCCCCGTGAACGCTTCGGATTGACCGAGATTCTCGACGGAGACCGCCACGATCGGGTTGGGCCAGGGGCTCGCCTGGATCGAGCGCCGGCTCGCGGCTTCGACCCGGTACCGCGACATCTCCAGCGCCGGGGCGACTTCGAGCCCGCGCTGGAGCGCGGTGGCCACGTCCACCGTGACGGTGTCGGCGGCGACCTGCAGTCCGGCGAGAATCAGAATCCATCCAGGCATGCGCCTACTCCTCGGTATTCACTCACTGGTTCGCTTCACCCCGCCCGTCCACGTCGTCCCGCTCGCGCGCCTCGTCCTCCTCGCCCCGATCCTGGCCACTCCGCACGGCGCTCCCGCCGTCGACGTACGCATCGGCGGCACCATGGACGTAGACGAGCTCGCCCCCGGAGTGGCCCACTCGGACCCCGGCCGCAGTGATCGCGACTGCGACCGCCAAGCTCCCCCACCGAGCGCCGACCCCGGCGCGCCCCGGCATGAGCCCGGCGCCCACGACCACCAGGCCCACGAACGTGAGCGGCAGGAAGATCTCGGCACGCTCTTCGTGCTCGTGGATGGCGGACTCGGGGACCACCCGCTCCACGGCTTCCTCCTCGGCCTCACCCGTCTGCACCGCGACCCAGGAAGACACCGCCAGCAGTGCCGCTACCGCCAGGACCGGGGCCCAAGCCGCCCTGGTGGCTGCTCCTCGTTTCACCGCTACGAGTCCCGCTACCGCGGCGACCGGCAGGAGCACGGCCAGCACGATCGGGAAGTGGACGATGGCGGGGTGAAGTGGATCCAGTAGCATCATGTCCTCCTCGGGAAGTGGGCTCGATCTGAACGCACGGTGCCGCGTGCAGCAGACCGAGTCCATCCGGCATATGTTCTACACGTCGAAAACCCTTGAAAAACCTGCCTTTCGAAGGGGTCGCGCATGGAGGTCGGATACGGAGACGGGCCCAGGATCAAGCTGCTGCTCGCGGCCATCTTCCTCTTCGTGGTCGTCGGCGGCGTCATCGACCTGATCCTGGATGCACCCACCACGCTCCTGAGCGTCCACGTCGCATTCGAAGTGCTGATGGTGCTCTCGAGCCTCGGTGCGGCCTCGTACCTCGCGCTGGGCTGGTATACGGCCGAATCACGGCGTGTCGCCTCGGAAGAAGAGTCCGAACGGCTCCGCGCCGAGCAGGCCGAGTGGGAGGCGCGCTCCGCCGACCTGCTCGCAGGCCTCGGCTCGGCGATCTCCGATCAGTTTCGCGCCTGGGCGCTCACCCCTGCCGAGCGACGCGTCGCCCTCATGCTCCTCAAAGGGCTGAGCCAGAAGCGGATCGCCCGACTCACGTCGACCAGCGAGCGCACGGTCCGGCAGCACTCGGTGGCCATCTATCGCAAGTCCGGCCTCTCCGGCAGGGCCGAGCTGGCCGGGTTTTTTCTCGAATCTCTCCTCCTTCCCGAGGACACCGCGAAGAGCGGCACGGCCTGAGTCGGGCCGACGGACCGTCCTTCCGCCCGTAACGGAGCACAGACACCGCTTCCGGCTCCATCCGGCATCCGTCGCCACGGTGTGTGGGGATCTTCCCGACCGCGCGAGGAGGAGGATGCCGCCCGCTCGGCCCGGTGGCGCACCGCCCCTTCACTCGACTCATCCGAACCGCGAGCTTCCACCGCCGCACGCGCCCCGCAGCGTCCGGCACGGACGGAGTCGTCTTGAAGATCCTCGCACTTTCGCTCGCCCTCGGGACCCAGCTGGCCACCGGGGACCCGGAGCCGGCCGGCCAGACCCCTGTCGAGCAGGGGCCGAGCCGCCCGGAAGTGCGCACCTACAGCGGTCGAGAGGGGCAGCTCGACGTGGACGCTCCGCGGATGGAGTCTCCCTCCATCTCGATCGACGCCCGCCTGGACGAGCCGGAATGGGCGGAGGCCGCGGTGCTTACGGGCTTCACCCAGTACACGCCGGTCGAAGGCGCTCCCGCGTCGCAGGAAACCGAAGTGCGCGTCTTCTATTCGGGCGACGCGATCTACTTCGGCTTTCACGTCGTCGATTCGGAGCCCGACCGGGTGCTCGCACACCTGCTCGAGCGGGACCGCTCCCAGAGCGACGACTGGGTACGCATCATGCTCGACACGTTCAACGACGAGCGGCAGGCGTACACGTTCTTCATCAGCCCGTTCGGCATCCAATCCGACGGGATGTGGCTCGAGAGTCTCGAGCCTCGGGGTGGACCGACCGGCCCCAAGGTCGACTTCAATCCGGACTTCATCTTCGAGTCCGACGGACGGCTGGTCGACGACGGCTGGGTCGCCGAGGTCCGAATCCCCTACGTGTCCCTCCGATTCCCGGAAGTCGAGGAGCAGGACTGGGGTCTTCAGATCGCCCGCGGCGTGATGCGCAACGGGTACAAGTCGTCTTGGGCGCCCCTGACCGTCGAGGCCGCCAGCGTCCTGGCCCAGAGCGGACGACTCCGGGGACTCCGCGACCTTCGGCCGAAACGCCTGATCGAAGTGAACCCGGTCGCGACCGGCAAGCTCGAGGGGTTTCGCCTGGACGGAGTGTACGAGCGCCAGAATCCGTCCTCGGAATTCGGCATCGACGGAAGCGTCGGGATCACGCAGAACCTCGTGCTGGACGCCACCGTCAATCCGGACTTCTCGCAGGTCGAGGCAGACGTCGACCAGATCCAGGTCAACGAGCGCTTCGCGCTTTTCGTCCCGGAGCGGCGGGCGTTCTTCCTCGAAGGGATCGAGGTCTTTCGCACGACCCAGAACCTGGTCTACACCCGGCGGGTCGTGGATCCGATCGGGGGCGCCAAGCTCACGGGCAAGGTCGGTCCGTTCCAGGTGGGCTACCTGGGGGCGCTCGACGAGAGCCCTCGACCGATCGAGGGCCAGGACCGAGACGCCCTCTTCAACCTCGTGCGGGCGCGGGCCGACATCGGTGAGGGCTCGACCGTCGGAGCGCTCTACACGGATCGCTCGATCAACGGCGGCCCGGGATTCAACCGGGTCGCGTCGGCGGACGTGCGGTTGCTCTTCGGCGCGCGCTACACGGTCGAGACCCAGCTGACGGGAAGCTGGACCCGCAACGCGGTTCAGGACCCGGCCCCGTTCGCCCCGGCCCTCACCTTCAACTTCCTGCGCAGCGGCCGGAGCTTCAGCTACCGGGCTCGCCTCATCGACCTGAGCCCGGAATTCGAGACGCGGACGGGCTTCATGCCCCGCATCGGGGACACGGACTGGGGCGGCGCGGTCGGCTTCAACGTCTTCGCCGAGCCAGGCGCCGTGCTCGAGCAGTGGGGTGTCGAGGTGCAGTCGAACAACTTCACCCGGCACGACGACTTCTGGAGTGGTGGCTCGCCGTACGAGTACGAGATCCAGCTCATGCCGAGCCTCGCCTTTCGAGGCAGCCGGCGCATGAACAGCGTGCTGCGCTGGGGCGGACACCGTTTTCTGCCCGAGCTCTACACGGCTCACGAGGTTCTGGACGATCAGGGTAACGCGCAGCCCTATCCGCTTCCGCCCGAGCTGAAGGACATGCTCGGCGTCGCCCTCATCCCCAACGTCCGCTTCAACGACCAGCTGACGCTCACCGGCGTCTTCATGTTCCGGACCATTCCGCTCTTCGCCGAAGGGTCTCGCGGATGGGAAAGCCGGTACGGGCCGAACCTGCGGATCCAGCCCGGAGAGAGACTCAGGCTCGAGGCGAGCTACACGTACGCCCGGCTCGAGCGGTCCGCCGACGGGTCGCATTTCAGCACGGCGCACATCCCGCGTCTGCGCGTGCAGTATCAGTTCAGCAAGGCGCTGCTCGCCAGAGTCATCGGACAGTACGACCTCGAGCGCCGCGAGGCGCTTCGGCACCCCGTGACAGGTCAGGAAGTCCTCATCAACGGCGTGCTGCAGGACGCCCGTGAGCGAGGGAACTTCACCGGACAGGCGCTCGTCTCGTTCGAGCCCTCGCCCGGCACGATCTTCTTCGTCGGATACAGTCGCGTCATGACCGGTCCGTACGGGCTCCCGCTCGACGAGAAGGACCTGCAGCAGGACGGATTCTTCATGAAGCTGTCCTACCTCTTCCGTCTCTAGCCCGCCCTGCCCGTGACCCCGGCTCACCATCCCAGGGAGAGCGAGCGCCTCACTCAGCGCGCGATCCTCTTCTTCTGGCTGCCCCTCGCGGCCACCTGGATCATGATGGCGATGGAGGGCCCCTTTCTCGCCGCGATCATCGCCCGCCTCCCGGAGCCCACCTACAACCTCGCGGCGCACGGCGTCACGTTCGCTCTGGCGATCCTGATCGAGTCACCCGTGATCATGCTGATGAGCGCGGCGACGTCCGTGGTGAAGGACAGGGTCAGCTTCATCAAGCTGCGCAACTTCTCCCGCGCGCTGTGTCTCGGGACGACGCTGGTCCTGCTCGTGGTGCTCATTCCGCCCCTCTACGAGGTCCTCATCCCGGGCGCCATGGGCGTGCCCCGCCCGGTCGCCGAGCTGACCTACGGCGCACTCTGGTTCATGCTCCCGTGGCCGAGCGCGATCGGCTACCGCCGCTTCCTCCAGGGTGTCCTGATCCGCTCGGGCAAGACACGTCTGGTGGCGTACGGCACCGTGATCCGGCTCTTCGCGATGGTCGCGGCCGCGCTCGTCGGGTTCTTCGTGCTCGGCATCCCGGGTGCGTGGGTCGGAGCCCTGTCCCTCTCGGTGGGGGTGACGGTCGAAGCCCTGGCGGCACGGTGGATGGCCGGAGAGACCGTACGCTCCATCCTCGACGGAGAGCTCGACATCGGCCCCCCGCGGGACGTGAGCTACGGGGAGATCGCGAAGTTCTACTGGCCGCTCGCGCTCACCTCGCTGATCGGGCTCACCGTGCAGCCCCTCCTGACGTTCTTCATGGGCCGCAGCATCGCGCCTGTCGAGTCGCTCGCCGTCTTCCCGGTCGTGCACTCGCTCTCGTTCTTCTTCCGCTCGATGGGTCTCGCATTCCAGGACACCGCCATCGCGCTCATGGGAGAGCGTTTCGAGCACTTCACGGAGCTCCGGCGCTTCGCGGCGGGCCTCGGTGCATCGACGTCCCTCGGCCTCGCCCTCGTCGCATTCACGCCGCTGTCCGACGTCTACTTCGTCGGAGTCTCGGGCCTCACCCCGGAGCTTGCTCGCTTCGCCCTGACGCCGACCCGGGTAATCGTCCTGCTTCCCGCCATGTCGGTCTTGCTCTCCCTGCAGCGAGCCGTGCTCGTCGAGACGCGGCAGACCCAGCACATCACGGTCGCGAGCGCGGCCGAGGTGGCCACCGTAGCGCTCACCTTTTCCATCCTGGGCTTCGGCTTCGACCTGGTCGGTGCCACCGCCGCGTTCTCCGCCTTCTTCGCCGGGCGTCTCATGAGCAACGCGTACCTGGCACTCCGGTGCCGAGGAGCGATCCCGAAAGACTGAGGCCCACCCCCGCAGTCAATCAGTCGAAAGCCGGCGCAGCCCGACCGGACTCGGCCGAACGGCGAATCCGACACACTCCGGATCCTCGGCGCCTCCGTCGAAGACCTCGTGCATCGCGGTCGCGACATCCGCGGCGTCTCGAGGGTCGCACATCGCGATGAGCCCGGAGCCGGCGCCCGATACCGTCACCGCCCAGGCCCCGGCTGCCAGCCCTGCATCGATGGCGCGCGGCCCGCGCGGGATCAGCGCGAGTCGATACGGCACATGGAGCTCGTCGGCCACACCGATCCGAAGCAGATCCGGGCTGCCCTCGGCCAGACCGCGAACCAGGGCCACGAGCCGGCCGAGGGCGTCGGTCGCGGTCCGGTAGGGGAGCTGGCTCGGAAGACCGGCGCGAGCCTCTCGCGTCGACACACCCGTCGCCGGGGCAGCGTACGCGAATCCGACCGCGTCGCTCAGGGTCAGTCCCATCACGACCGGACCGGCCGTCGAGTGGGCAACCGCGCGCAGCCCTCCGAACAGGCTGGGCGCCGCATTGTCGCCATGCCCCTCGTGTCGCAGGGCCGCATCGAAGGCGCCGTCATCGTCACGCGGCTCGCCGATGGCGGCACAGGCCAGATCGTACCCGGCGAGCACGGCGGCCGCCGACGTGCCGAGACCCCGAGCCACCGGAATGTCGGAGTGCATCCGAAGGGTGCCCGACGGCCGAACCCCCCGAAGCTCGAGCTCTCGGATCAGCACCGTCGCGACCAGGTCGGGCTCGTCCTCCTCTTCGAGCCGCTCCAGCGTTCCCGTCCGCTCGAGCCTGAGCCGCCCGAGGTCCGACGGCTCGAAGGTCACGTCGAGATACCGATCGAGCGCCAGTCCGATCGTGTCGTATCCGGCTCCGAGGTTCGACGTGGAGCACGGGACGCGCACGCGCGCCGGTCGAAGCACACCCCGTTCCGTCACGAAGGCTCCAGCGCTCGGGCGAGTGCCGCTTCGGCGGGCTCGATATGGATCATGTGCTCCTCCGCGTGACGGACGCGCTCCAGCGATGCCGGCACGGCGACCCCCCTGCCGATCGCCGTTTCCACGGTCTCGGGAAACTTCGCAGGATGCGCCGTGGAGAGCACGACCCGAGAAACCCCGTCGTCGACCGCCCCCCGTCGAAGCATGGCCTCGTACGCCACCGCAGTATGCGGATCCATGACGTATCCAGTTCGATCGTGGACGTCTCGGATGCATCGCGCGGCCTGCTCGTCCTGGACCGAGACGCCGTGCACATCCCGCCGGAGTCGCGCGTCATCGCCACCGTAGAGCCATCGGATGCGCTCGAGGTTGCTCGGGTCCCCGACATCCATCGCGCTCGATGCCGTCCGAACCGACGCACGCGGCCGGAAGGGAGCTCCCAGGAGAAAGTCGGAGAATGCTCGATTGGCGTTCACGGCCGCGGTGAACCCGGCCACGGGCATCCCCGCCCGTGCTGCCAGAAGTCCCGCACAGAGGTTCCCCAGGTTGCCCGAGGGCACCACGAAGTGCACCGAGCCGAGCGTCAGAGCGGCGTGCACGTAGTAGAAGGCCTGCGGGAGAAGGCGGGCGACATTGATGGAGTTGGCCGAGGTCAGTCGGTGCGCTTCGCTCAGCTTCGGGTCGGCGAAGGCGGCCTTCGCCAGACGCTGACAGTCGTCGAAGCTGCCGTCCACCGCGACGGCCTGGACGTTGCCTCCCAGCGTGGTCATCTGCCTGCGCTGCCGCTCGCTCACGCCACCGAAGGGGAAGAGCACCACCACCCGGTACCCGGCGATGCCATGGAACGCGCTCGCCACCGCCCCACCCGTATCCCCCGACGTCGCCACCAGAACCGTCCTCGGAGGGAGAGCCCGCGCCTGCGGCCCATCCAGCACCGGCATGAGCGACGCCATGAACCGCGCCCCCACATCCTTGAAGGCGAGCGTCGGGCCGTGGAACAGCTCGAGCACGAAGCAGCCCGCCTCGACCTCGACGATCGGGGCGGGAAAGCGAAGCGCCCGTTGCACCACCCGGTCGAGTAGCTCCCCCTCCACCGACGGAAAGAAAGTCGGCGCCGCCCAGCGGGCCGCGCGGACGAACTCGGCAGGCACCCGGCCCCACTCGGCCCCCATTCCGAGCGGCGCCGCCACCGCCGGATCCGGGAGGCGCGACAGCTCCTCCGGCACGTACAGCCCTCCGTCCGGAGCGAGGCCGCGAAACACCGCCTCGGCCAACTCCACCGCGGGCCCGCCACGAGTCGTCGCGTATCGGGACATGGAGGGAATCTAGCGGGTGGCCCGAGAGGCCCGACACGATGGATGAAGAGAGCGCCGGCACCCCGCAGGATGCCGG
>Ga0209536_100001293_pt1 | contig 41531 bp, 37 predicted proteins | sample DeeMarSeWOR28_12_FD_187461 | JGI IMG/M metagenome (GOLD analysis project Ga0209536, IMG submission 187461) | Marine sediment microbial communities from White Oak River estuary, North Carolina - WOR-2-8_12 (SPAdes) (version 2) | ecosystem: Environmental > Aquatic > Marine > Intertidal zone >...
TCGAAGGTCACCTCCTGCACGGCCGCGAGGTCCACCCCTTCGGCCTCGAGGCGTCTCAATACCTCACCGTCGGTATCGTTTGGCCAGTCCACGCCCTATATACCCACGCCGAGGCAAATAGCCCATCGGATTTCCTCGGACCGCTGAGTGCAAACACGGCTCGCTGCAATCACGAAGCCACCTCCGAGAGTCCGTGCACATAAGGTGCTGCGCTCAGGCAGCCGCGTACCGAGGCGAACAACGTCTCAAGGGGCTCTGCCCGGGCGTCTTGACCTAGCAGGCGCGCTATCCATCCCCCCTCGGCAAACACAAATGCTTGCCAATGCTGAAGTGTCTCGCCAGTGTTCGAGCACGCAACGTAGAGGCGGTGGGGGCTGGACTCCACGGGAACACACCAGGCGAAATCCTCAGCGACTACCTCACCCACGCGAAAGCCCGCATTGCGAAGCTGCTCGGCCATCCAATGTGCCAGGGCCTTACCATAGATTCCCGGATTCGTCTCCTCGTCCTCCCCCGGTATCACTGCGAAGGCCGAGGATTCGAATTCCAGCAGTGGACTCTGTTTCATGCTTCCTGGCCAGTCGGCGATGAGGTCGTGTCGTGCACTTCCCGCCCGGTCGTCGCCTGGTTGAACGCCACATAGGCGAAATAGAGCAGAACGGCAAAAAGGTGTGCCCCCAGGCCGAAAATACCCCACAGCCATCGATTGAGATTGTGTTTGGGACCATTCACAAACAACCACAACCCGCAGACGACGTAGCTTAGCGCGGACAAGGCGAAATCCGCCCGATACCCCAAGCTCACACTCCCATCTTCGGACAGAAACAAGGCGACGCTTACGAAATGAGCTCCAAGAATCGCGGGGATGTACCAAAGGATGAAATTCTGAATTTCGTGTCGATTCATCTTGACTCCTAGTGGCGTTCCGCCGTCCACTGGCTCGTCCCCAAGCCCTGAGCGACAGCGAGGATCTGTGGATGTCTCCCACAGTTAACATCAAGGCTCAATGAATGTGCCTAGATCACTATCAAATGCCTGTTTATATCGGCCGTATTTCGCCCAGAGATTGGGGGAGATGAGACTTCAGCCAAGACTCGCTATTGAACTCCCGCCAATCCCACCGTGGTTCGTCTGCAGCCCCTGCTGCAGGAAACTCGTCATACAGGCTCTTGCCGCCTGTAAGGGCTTCGTACGCGTTAAAGGCAACATACCCCAACTCCTCAAACTCCGCGTCGGGGCGCCCCTCCTCGTCCGTATCTACCTCGAGCTCTGCCAAAGACTCAGGCTCACGCAACACCCTTGAGTAAACCGCCTCGCCGCAAGCAATCAGCCAGTTCCTGAAGTACTCAAATCCGTCATCGGACGCACGGCCCCCGTTGAGCAGCATTCCGGCGGCCCAAAGCTCACCGCGGTTGGCGGTTTCGCGATATCGGTGGAAATGCCTCTGAAATTCGAAAACTTCACTGGCAGACAGTGAACGCAGAAGCCTCTCGAGACACTCGTCTTGATACTCGTCTTCCTCGCAATCCTCCATTGAGGCTCGAACAATTCTCCAGAATTCATCTTTTGTCATCGGCTTCCTATCTCCTGCTGGAGTGGAGTTCTCTGTCGAAATGGAGAACGGGTCGCGAAGGACAAATCAGCTGCGAGACATCGGTTCGGTCTCAACAGGGCTCTACGCGTCCGATTGAACCCGGCTGTTCGTTCTACCGGCGGGAACAGCGCTTAGCGCCAGCTTGCCCGCCCACAAGAAACAACTGCCACGGAGTGCGTGGCCGACGTTTAATGCGATGAGTAACCCGCGGGGCCGATCGCCGCCCGCATTGCGCTCGACGCGGTGGTTAGATCTGTAGAATCGCTAGTCACCGGATACTTCAACAATGACCCCTGCGGGCGACGTACGAACGAAATATAGCGTATCATCATGCGAAGCCGTCCACCCAAACCAGAAGCCCGCTTCCTCTTCCGACAGAAGCTCGATGTAGAGGACGCCCAGACCCTCGTCCACAGCCTCACTGGCTGATTCAAATCGGCGCGGCAGAGAACGAAAGAGTTCGGCATAAGCCTCATCTGGCGCCTTCCCTCCAGACGGAATGAGAACGTCGATTGGCATAACCTCTCCTGGTAAGGTTGCCTGCGCCTCCCACAATCCATCGCGTCGGCGCCTCACTTCGCCGAAGACTGAGTCCTTGATACGCTTGTCAGCTTTCTGACCAAACCAGCGGAACATGTCACACTGTCCTTACCAAGAATTCTGGCGTTCCCGGTCCGTCCCTGCGTCGGCGCCAGAAAGCGGTAGCAGCGAGATCGGATGACGCAGGTTGTTCGGTACGGTCGATGTTACGGTGTGAGCCATTGAACGCTCTTAACATGTCCACTCAATGTCAATCGCTCGCACAACGTCTGCTTTATCGGCAGGAGCAGCCGCTCACTCAAAGGCGTTCGGTGGTCTGCTGTTGGCCAACTGCCGCCCGCCCGTAACCAAGGCCTTCTTGGGGCTGCCCGGTGTCAGTTGTGCCGCCATAATGCAAGCAGGTAACCCCACGTACGGTGACCGGTCTTCCAATGCTGTGCGGTATATCGGGTGTGCTCGATATTGGTGGGCACCAGTTCCGGAAGCGGCTCACCAACCTGCGCCGCGCGGCCGAAGCTCTGGAATGCGTAGAGATGACGACTGCCGTGGCAGACAGCACATTGGTCGACAACGTTCTTCGGTTGCGCTACTCGTTCGGTGGTTGGGTTGTCCGCCGGCTTGATCCAGGTTTCGAACACCTGGTCCTGCGCGGAAACGGGGCGCAGCCCATCCGCGACGTTCCTGCGTAGCGCTTGTTGGTCGAGCCTAAATACGTAGACATCCTCGTCAGGCGTCTGGTCGCCAGAATGCTGGGGTGAGGTATCGTGCGGAACGAGCACCCGTATCTGTACCGTCTCGACGATCGGTGTGGTGTAGGGGTACGGACTATTCGCTACGGTCATCATGGCGCGAACCAAGGCCAACTGCGTGCCAACCGGCAGCTCGAGCTCACCCGCCTTGGTCCGGGCCTCGAGTTTACGGTAGAACTCATCGGGTGAACGCGCCTCCCGGCGTAACGATTCCACAAATGCCAGCGTCGCTTCCCGCCCGGCAGGGAGTCTGAGCAAAACATAGAACGTCGCCCGCCCCTGGAACTTGACGGTGTGCATTGTGGACGTCGGCCAGAGCGGATTGGCACTGCTGCCCAGCAGTACCCAGGGACCATCGGACTCGAATAGATCGGACGGGAGATATGGCTGCCCGCGCGTCTTCTCCGAATAGGACGTTGCATAGCGTCCGGCCTGGACGGCGGCACGGTAGGTGTCCGGCAGCTGCTCGATCTCGCGGCGGCTGAGCGCGATGCGCCGCATCACGGCAACGAGCCTTTGATGCAACGCCAGCGAGTCATCGTGCTCAAGGCTCCGATCCAATGTCGCCCACAGGCTGCGCTGAAACACCGCACGCACTACCGGGTCCTCGATGAGTCTATCGCCGTCCTTCGCGATAAACTCATCCAAAACCGCCACGGCCTTGGCTCGTGTCACCGTATCCATCTGGCAGAGTTCATGCCCCTGGAAAAAGGCCATCAGTTCATCGTCACAATAGCGGCGGTTGACGCCTTCACCACGCTCGTACAGGGCCCGGTATACCCGGTTCCACAGGTGTTCGGGATCATCATCGAATTGGGCCCACTGCCGGTCATAGCTGCTGGGCGCGGCGACACCAAGCAGTGGCGGTCCCAGAAGACCGCTGACTAGCACTATGCAAACGAGAGGAAACTTGGGCATTAGGATTCGCACGGTAGTGGGCCAGCAAAGGTGGCGCTAAGCTCCAATGTCAGCTCTATCGGCAGGAGCAGCCGTTCGCTCAAAGGTCTTCGATGGTCTGCAATTTGGCCGAATCCAGCCTCCAGAAGGAGCGCCGCTCCCCAACGGTCTATGCTTACTGTCGCTTCGACGGCAAGTTCCGGCTCATTTCCTTCCGGGGCGAACCTTCCCACTCGGAGTGTTCCTGCCAGATGTTCTTCAACAGTCGTTTCCATCTCGTATATCTGAGGATCGAAGGGAGCAATGGAGTACAGGCTAGTTCGAAATGTATTCCCGTCACAGGGTCATTGAAGAAGACGGCGTAGTAGCTCGGTGCGTTAACCGGGTACTCCGCCGGCGCATCCGTCACCTCCACCCCGTTCTTGAGCAAAAAACCCTCTTAAAAGACGTCGCTGTGCTTCCTGCTTCTTGCCTACAGAGCAACATGATGTATCCCTGTCGCGTGCTCGTCGGCATTGAGTTTGCCGCCGCTCCTAGCGGGTCGAATGCCGATGGAACTGTGAAAGAACGGAAACCAGGCCGTCTAATACGTTGGCAAATAGCCGATGTTGTGCGTCCAGAAATTCTTGTAACCGAGCCGGCCGAACGTCTTGTCGTAGAACTGTATTGATTCCTCGTAGTTCAGCACTGGCAACCCGACGTGGTGAATTCCTCTCAGTGCTCCCCCCTGCTCGTCAGCCAAATCACGCGTTTCCATTAGTGATCGTGATGGTTCTCGACGACTCGGTTGCGTCCCGCAACCTGCGCCGCGCAATTGTCACCAATGGCGAGACCAGCAGCTATGTTGCCCTGGAAATTCCAACGTCACTTCCAGAATAGACGTCCTCGACAGATCTGAGTACTCGCTTCTAGTTGGCCTTTGGAAAGTTGATCTTGCGCTCCGAAAAGATCCGAAACATGATTTCGATAGAAAACGCTGCACCCATCATTCCCAACAGAAACCAGAGTTGTCCCGGCGATTTATCCGCCGTCTGCCAGATTAAGCTGCCCAGTGCGCCAAAACAAAGTCCGACTCCAACTAGCGAGATTGCTCTGTTGCTCTGCGTCTCATACGCCAGCACCGCGTTTGCATAGTTGACTGCGGCAAAGATCACGAGAAACCCCGCACTACCCATTGTCGAAATACTGGACAGGTCAACCAGGTTGGCGATCAACACGGTGAGCCCAGATGTGATCAGCAGTCCCTCTATTGGCTTTCCCCATGCCTTTCTTTCCAGCACCGCCGGGAGTTCCCCGTCTTTGGCAATGACATAACTCAGCCGAGCGGCACCGTATACCGTCGCGTTGATGGCCGAACTCGTTGAAAGCATGGCTGCGATGGCTATCAATAGAACTCCTGCTTGCCCCAGAGATGGACGGGCGGCTTCCGCCAAAGCATAGTCTTTGGCAACTACAATCTTCTCAACGGGCAAACTGCCCACTGTCACTATGGCTACAAGAACGTAGAGAACGATCACGAAACCGACGCTCGAGTAGAAAGCACGCGGCAATGTCTTTGCAGCATCTCGCACGTCCCGCGCAGTGTTGGCGATCAACTCAAACCCCTCATAAGCAAGGAAGATGATCATCCCCCCTGCAATCAGATGGACAGAGGATGACCACGTCGCCGGCACCAACCTTGCGCCATCCACGCTCCAGATACCTACGCCTACAAAGACCAACAGAATCACAACTTTCACAAGCACAATCCAATCCTCTACCTCGCCGATAACCTTAGTGTTCAACAGGTTCAGGCCAGTAATGGCAACAACGCTTCCCGTAGCGAGAACGTGTTTCCAAACAACCTGCGACTCTGGCGGAAAGAATGACGCGCCGTAGCTTCCAAACGCGTAGGCATACAAAGACAGCATGACGATGTAACTTATCCACAGCAGGATGTTCATGCCCCCGGTCAGGATGCCTGGGCCGAACGCGCGATCTAAGAATGCCACTGTTCCACCTTGACTGGGATAGGCGACAGAAAGGCGCGCATAGGAATAGGAAGTAACCAGAGCGACCACGCCCGCGATCAGGAATGCTACCGGCGCCCCACCGCCAGTCAGCTGTACCGACAGGCCCAAAACGGCGAAGATTCCGCCTCCAACCATGCCGCCGACACCAATTGCGGTGACTTCCCAGTAGCCGAGATTCCCCGTCTTTCTGGAACTCATCATGGAATTTTAGTCACTTCACTCGTAACAGCTCGCTTCGCCCATACATCGGTCTCGATCGCCACGACCAGGCTGCTCATTCGTTTTCGAGCAGCTCCCCGGTCCCATCTAAATGAGCAACCAAGACTCGATTCACGATAGATCTACGGCGCCACAATCCACGCGCGCGCCTTTGCGGCATCGGAACGCGAAAAGACAGACAATTCGCCCGGCATGATAAAACCAAACATCTGTATGCTGTGCTTGATCCAAGCGACATCGGTGACCACCGCGATGCGCTCCCACCGAGTCACGTGCTGCATGCCGATCTTGAAGTCTTGCCAGATGGCAGCTGGTTCGACTTCCTCAAACTCGGCACCAATTTCGTAGTAGAGGCGAACCTTGGCGTGGTCTTTGAGTGCTTGCTCGACCACGGGAATGATGACTGTTTCGTAGTCCTGGCGACTAACCCGTCCGGTACAGACAAAAGCCACCACGTTGTCAGGAAACTCAGGTAGCGCTTTGATCATCTTCCCTCCTGTTCAGGTCACGCCAGTGTATCTCAGGGTGGAACACCGCCGCGCGCCCCGACACGTCACGGCATGTTCAACTTCACTCATCCAGTACCCTGACGCCGAAGCCCACCTCAACCAATTGTGCAACGATCTCCTGCACGTGCTCGGCGCCCCGAGTTTGCAAGACGAATTGTGCCTCGACCTCCTGCAGCGGCAGGTGCGTGAACGTTCTCTGGTGGCTGACCTGCACCACACTGGCACGAGTATCGGCAAGAGTGCGCGTGACCCTTGCCAAAGAACCGGGGATATCTCGCATCTTGACGCCCACCCGTACCAGACGCCCGTCGCGTACGAGGCCCCGCTGGATAACCGAAGACAGCACGGACAGGTCGATATTGCCTCCCGAGACAATCAGGCACACCTTTTTGCCTTCGAACAGCGCACGGTTCTGCAGCAGAGCCGCCAGCCCCGCCGCCCCGGCGCCTTCGGCCACCGTCTTCTCAACATCGAGCAACAGCAGCACGGCCTGCTCGAGCTCCGGCTCGTCGACCAATAGAATGTCGCTGATCAGCGACTTGATGATAGGCAGAGTGAGTCGACCGGGTGTCTTGACGGCAATGCCGTCGGCAATCGTGGCCTCGCCATAGCGCTCGGACTCGCCGGCCAGCGCGCAGCGCATCGATGGAAACCGCTGCGTCTCGACCCCGTAGACGCGTACGCCTGGCGCCAGGCCGGACGCGGCCAGCGCGCAGCCCGAGATCAAACCACCACCACCGATGGGTACGATCATCGCCTCAATATCCGGTTGGTCCGCGAACACCTCCAACCCGATGGTCCCCTGGCCGAGAATGACCATTGGGTCATCGTAGGGGTGAAGCAGGTGCAAACCGCGCTCGACGCGAATCTGCTCGGCATGAGTGCGTGCATCATCGAAGGTGTCACCGTGCAGTATGACCTCGGCGCCAAAGGCGCGGGTGTGCTCCACCTTGGTCGTCGGCGTGAATTCCGGCATCACTATGACCGCCTTCACGCCCAGGCGCTGGGCGTGATAGGCCACCGCTTGCGCGTGATTGCCGGCCGACATGGCGATGACTCCACGCGTGCGTTGTTCCTCATCGAGGTTCAGCAACGCAGCCAGGGCGCCACGGTCTTTAAACGAGGCAGTGAACTGCAGGTTCTCGAGCTTGAGATAGACCTCGGCGCCGGTGATCTGGGATAGCGTGCGCGAGTGCACGCACGGCGTGCGTTCGATGCCCTCGGCGATACGTTCAGCAACACGCTGAATTTCCGCTAGGTTCAGTTCGGGTACAGCGGCCAAGGCACGCGTCCTCTCCTTCAGTCCCGCTGAGCGGGCATCGTTCGACGGCGGTCGAACTCGCTCATCTTGTCAGCCACGCTGGGCCAGTTGCAGCGTTGCAGTTCGCGCGCCAGCTGGTGCACGGCGCCACTTTTGATCATCTTGCGCCGCTCGGTCTTATGGCCTACACCGTAGAAGGGCAACATGGTGAACAGGGCGTCATCAATGTACTTGCGAATTGGCGTCATGACATCCTGGCGGCGAGTGTGAAAAGGATCCTCCCCCTCCGCGCACGCCTGCCCGAATACATTGAACTGCCGGCAAGCCAACGGCCGCACCGGGTGAACCGCGCACACACCGTCGACCAGGAACGGACACGCGTCGCCTTGCTGATAGTCACGCAACTGTTCCTGCAACCGCGCGCGCACGGGCTGATCGACTTTCTCGGTGGCATACCAGGTCATACCAACGAGTTCGAGCGGATACACAGGGATGTCCTTGTGGGTCCGACAGCATGCTGAACAGCCCTTGCGACAGGCGAGCACGCGCCCTTGTTTCTCCTCGCGCGACACCCCCTCGCTTACACCGACGTCGGCGATGTGGTAGGCATCCAGCAACATGGGCAACCACTCGAATCTGGCTTCGTCATCCGGAAACGTAAGTCGTTCCGGGGCCGGATAGGCGGGGCTGGCAGTCTTGTCCTTGGTCATGGCGAGACTAGTCCTCTACTGCGAAGCAGACGCACAGCCTTGGGCCGAGGATGGGTTGGCGCAGCGGCGCTTCTCGGCGCGCGCATCCCGGATGATGTGCATACCCCCATTGAGTACCAGTAAGGTGATGGCTGCACCAATGATCAGATCGGGGAAGCGCGAACCCGTGGTGGCCACCAGCACGCCGCCCAGAATCACGCCGAGGTTTGCAATCACGTCGTTGCGCGAGAAGATCCAGCTCGCTCGCATGTGCACCTCACCTTGGCGATGCCTGGCGATAAGCACTAGGCACGCTACGTTGGCTAGCAACGCCAGCGCGCCGATACCCATCATGAAACTCGATACCGGCTCACTGCCCACAATCAATCGCCGCGCGACGTCCATCGCCACACCCAAGGCAAGGATGACTTGGAACCAGCCACTGATATGGGCGGCGTGCGCCTTGGCCAGGGCGCTGCGGCCCACCGCATACAGGCCGATGGCATAGACCGTCGCATCAGCCAGCATATCCAGAGCATCGGCGATCAAGCCCGTCGACTGTGCAACCAGACCGGTAGCAAGCTCAACGGCGAACATCACGGCATTGATCAGCAGCAGGACAATGAGCACCCTGCTCTGGTCGCGGTTTGCAGCTTCAATTTCGCATCCGCATTGGGTCATCAGCACAACCAATCCATCCAAGGAAAGACCAAACGTCAGCCTTACGCATCCCACCGCGCAGGTCAAGCAGCTCAGGGGAACTTGTCTGTCGGGGAAACTAAGCGAGACGCAAGCAGAACAGAGTCGGGCGCAAGGCGCTAGCCGATCGCGTTGGCCGGCCAGTCGACGTGTCCCGCCTCACCCCACCAGTAGCCATCACAGGGGCCAACGGGCATCAAGCTTTCCAGAATGTGTCGACCCGCATCGGGCTCCATCTCGCCGCGGCGGCACAAATCAAAAACTCGCACGACTTCGAATGTGTCATGAAACTGCGGGCTGATACGCAGCAGCTCGACCCCTGCCGCAATGAGTTCACCCAGCATCGGTAGCGCGTTGAACGTATGGGCCGACTGCACCTGCACGCCGTTGATCACGAGCAGCTCTGGACCATCCTGCGCCCGCACCAGAAGACCGTCAGGGTCGTCCTGGCAGCGGCCCTCACACTGTTCCTTGGTCGCATTGTGACGGCGCGCGGTAAAGCAGCGGGCCGAGGTGGCAAGTGGCAGACGGCCAAAGCCAAACACTTCGGTCTCGATGCCCGCAGGTCGCCCCGCCTGAAGTTGCTTCAGTGTCGCTCCCGACAACTCGAGTGGCATGACCCAGCGCCGCAGTCCGCGCTCGGCCAGAATGCGCAGGCTGCGCTCGTTATAGATATTGAGAGTCGCACCGGCAACGAAAGGGCCGCCCTGAAGCAGCTGCACAGCAGCCATGTCGTTGGCTTCCACCAGGAAACGCCCGTTGGTGCAGAAACGACGCAGTGCTCTAAGGTCCGCTTCAGATTCGATCAACCCGAGCGTGGCCAACACGACTTCCTTGCCCGCTTCGCGCAGATCCTCGGCCAACGCAAGCCAATCGATTAGACGCAGAGCCCGCCGCTTGGCGCAAACGACCTCGCCGAGGTAGACCACATCGACCGCCGACTCCGCAACGCAGGTATAGAAGTCGTAGATGTCTTCGCGCGGCCAAAGGTACAAGATAGGGCCGAGCGACAAACGCAGCGGCAAAACGCCGTTGCCCGCCTCATCACGGCGGCCGCTGTTGGGAGCTATTGCCATGGTCGCCCGTATGCGCCAAGCGAGGTCTGATAGCGTTCGGCGACTTTGGCCAATTGACTCTGCCATTCCCGACGCGATCGATAGCTCAGCGGCGCACGTTCACACTCGTCGAGCGCCGCGCGCCAAACACGGGTCGCCTGGGCAACATAGGTGGGGCTGCGTTGACGTCCCTCGATCTTTACCGCTGCCACGCCGGCTTCCTGAAGCTCGGGCAACAGATCGAGTGTGTTGAGACTGACCGGCTCCTCGAGGGCGTGGTAAACCTGCCCCTGCACCTCATAGCGGCCCTTACACATCTGCGGATAGCTGGCTTTGCGTCCTGGCGGGTAGCGGTCGATGAGCAAACCACCAAGGCGTGTCTCCAAACCCTCCGCGGATGCGTGCCACTCGATTGCACTTGCCGGCGAACACACGCCCCAGGTGTTGGGTGAACGTCCGGTCGCATACGAGGACAACAAGCAGCGACCTTCGACCATCACGCACAGGTTGCCGAAGCCAAACACCTCGACCGCTACGGGGGAGTGCGCTGCGATGCGTTCCACCTGCTGCAACGACAATATTCGCGGCAGCACGGCGCGGCGAATACCGAAGTGCTCGTGATAGAAGCGAATCGATTCGTAGTTGGTCGATGATGCCTGCACCGACAAGTGCAAACGCACCCCGGGGCAGTGCCGCGCGGCATAGTCCATGACGGCAAGGTCGGCAACGATTAACGCCTGCACTCCCAGCTCGGCGGCGTGATCAACGGCCTGCTGCCAGCGTGTCCAGCCGTCTGGCCGGGGGTAGGTATTGAGCGCGACGTAGACCTGGACCCCGCGCGAGCGTGCCAGCTCGACACCCTGCGCCATGGTCTGCGCATCGAAGTTCAAACCCGCGCTGTGGCGCGCGTTGGTCTCATCTCGAAACCCGATGTAGACCGCGTCGGCACCATGCTCGACGGCCGCTTCCAGTGAGGGCAGATTGCCGGCAGGACACACGAGTTCCATATACATTCAGCGGCGTGACCCGACGGTCACGCCGCTGCCTCACAACTGGGACCCGAACCAAATCATCGGGGACAGCCATCTCTGCCCCTCAACGTCGAGGTGATGCTGGCACAGCGCGAACGCGGCTGCGTTGACGCAAGTCAAGCGAAACCGGATACGCTGGCGCAGGGTGCCTCAGGGCAACTGCTGTAGCAGCGTATTCATCCGCCGCACGAAGGCCGTGGGATCCTCCAACTCACCGCCCTCGCTGAGCATCGCCTGCTCAAACAGCAGCCAGCTCCAGTCGTCGAACACCGCCTTGTCGCTGATGCTGCCGAGTCGTCGAATCAGCGGGTGCTGCGGATTGATCTCGAGGATTGGCTTGACATCAGGCAGAGCATGCCCGGCCTGCTTGAGCACCTTCTGCAGGCTCATCGCCATGGCGTGTTGCTCGACCACCAGACAAGCCGGTGAATCCGTCAGCCGATGCGTGACCCGCACTTCCTTGACGCGATCGCCAAGGGCCTCACGCATCTTCTCGACGGTGTCCTTGAGCGAATCAGCGGCTTCCTCGACGGCTTTCTTGTCCTGTTCATCCTCCAGCTCACCCAGATCGAGATCGCCTTTGGCCACCGACACGAAACGCTTGTCGTTGTATTCGGTCAGATGAGACATCATCCACTCATCGACTCGATCCCACATCAATAAGACTTCTACGCCCTTCTTGCGGAAGACCTCGAGGTGAGGACTGTGGCAAACGGCAGCATAGCTTTCGCCGGTGATGTAGTAGATCTTGTCCTGCCCCGGCTTGAGTCGCGCCACATAGTCGTCAAGTGATACCGACTGCTCGGAACTCTCGCTGGCGGTGGAAGCAAAGCGCAGCAGCTTGGCGATGCGCTCCTGATTGGCAAAATCCTCCGCCGGTCCTTCTTTGAGCACGGCACCAAACTGACGCCAGAACTCGGCATAGTCTTCGGGCTGTTCGCCGGCCAGACTCTCGAGATGGGTCAGCACCCGTTTGACCGAGGCGCCGCGGATGGTGTCGATCTGGCGGTTGTGCTGGAGAATTTCACGGGAAATGTTCAGCGGCAGATCGTCTGAATCCACCACCCCGCGCACAAAACGCAGATAGCTGGGCATCAATTGCTCGGCGTCATCCATGATGAATACGCGCCGGACATAGAGCTTGATACCGTGGCGCCGATCGCGGTCCCACAGATCGAAAGGCGCGCGGCGAGGTACGTAGAACAACGTGGTGTACTCCTGCGTACCCTCGACTTTGTTGTGCAGCCAAGTCAGCGGTTCCTCGAAATCATGGGCAACGTGCTTGTAGAACTCCTTGTACTCCTCGTCGCTGATGTCGGCTTTGGACCGGGCCCAGAGCGCCGAAGCTTTGTTGACTGTCTCATCTTCGGCCGCCGCCTCCGACTCGTCGGCTAGCGATTCCTTGCGCATCAGAATCGGCAAAGAAATGTGGTCGGAGTACTTGTGGACAATCGAGCGCAGCTGATAACCATCGAGCAACTCGTCTTCATCGGCACGCAGATGCAATGTGACACTGGTGCCCCGCTGCCCGACGTCGGCCGTCTCGATGGTGTAGTCGCCCTCTCCGTCGGACTCCCACAGCACACCATGCTCGGGACCCAGCCCTGCGCGCCGGGTCGTCAGCGTCACCTTGTCAGCGACGATGAAAGCGGAGTAGAAGCCAACGCCGAACTGGCCGATGAGTTGCGCGTCTTTGGCCTGGTCGCCACTCAAGGTCTGCAGGAACTGACGCGTCCCGGAACGCGCGATGGTCCCGATGTTATCCATCACCTCCTGACGGTTCATGCCGATGCCGTTGTCGCTGACCGTGATGGTTCGCGCCTCCTTGTCATAGCTGATGCGGATGCACAGCTCGCTGTCATCCTCATACAGCGCCGCATCGGTAAGCGCCTCGAAACGCAACTTGTCGCAGGCATCCGACGCATTGGAGATCAGCTCGCGCAGGAAGATTTCCTTGTTCGAGTATAAGGAATGGATCATCAGCCGCAGCAGCTGCTTCACCTCTGTCTGAAAACCGAGAGTCTCTTTGTGTGCCTCAACGCTCATGGTTCGCTTCTCGCCCCGAAAAATGCCCAAACTCAATTCAATGGCCTTATCTGTGGTCTTTGGCTGCACCTTTCAAGTGCAGCGATGCCCGGCTGGACTCTCGACCGCAGCCCCGTCGCTGTGCTTGAATGTAGCCAAACAACAGAGCCAGACACGATGACCATTCGCACCATTGCCACTGAACCATTCGCCGACCAGAAGCCCGGAACCTCGGGCTTGCGCAAACAGGTCAAGGTGTTCCAGCAGCCCCACTATCTGGAGAATTTCGTCCAGTCGATCTTCGACACGCTGCGGGATTATCAGGGCCAATGTCTGGTGCTGGGCGGGGACGGCCGCTTCTACAACCGCCAGGCCATTCAGATCATCATCCGCCTGGCCGTTGCCAACGGTTTCGGGTCGATCAAAGTGGGGCGCGACGGTTTGCTGTCGACGCCGGCAGTCTCCTGCATCATCCGCAAGTACAAGGCCTTCGGCGGCATCATCCTGTCCGCGAGCCACAACCCCGGCGGGCCCGACGGCGACTTTGGGATCAAATACAACGCCGGCAATGGCGGCCCGGCGCCGGAGCAGCTCACCGAAGCCTTCTACGCGCGCAGCAAGGCGTTGCGCGAATACCGTCTCGCCGATACCCCAGACATTGATCTGGGCACCTTGGGCGAAACCAGGCTTGGCGACACTCTAGTCGAGGTCATCGACCCAGTCGCGGACTACGCCGACTTGATGGAGCATCTGTTTGACTTCGGCCGCATGCGGGCGTTGTTCGACTCCGGCCTGTTCAGCATGCGTTTCGATGCGATGCACGCCATCACGGGCCCCTATGCCCATGAGATTCTGGAACGGCGCCTGGGCGCCGAGCCGGGCACGGTCATGAACGGCGTACCCTTGGAGGATTTCGGCGGCGGCCACCCCGATCCCAATCTAGTCCACGCGGCCGAGCTGGTCGGGCTGATGAACAGCACAGAAGGTCCCACCTTTGGCGCGGCCTCCGACGGCGACGGCGATCGCAACATGATTCTGGGACGCGGCTTCTACGTCACACCCAGCGACAGCCTCGCAGTACTGGCTGCCAACGCGCATCTGATGCCCGGCTATCGCAACGGTCTGGTGGGCGTGGCGCGCTCGATGCCGACCAGCATGGCCGTGGACCGGGTCGCCGATGCCCTGGGGATAGAGTGTTTCGAAACACCGACTGGCTGGAAGTTCTTCGGCAATCTGCTCGATGCTCGGCGCATCACGCTGTGTGGCGAGGAGAGTTTCGGTACCGGCTCTGACCACGTGCGCGAGAAAGACGGATTGTGGGCAGTCCTGTTCTGGTTGAATCTGCTCGCTCTCAGACAGCAGTCGGTGGAGCAGATTGTACGCGCCCATTGGGCAGCGTTCGGGCGCAACTACTACACACGCCATGACTACGAGGAGCTCGACCTGGTGCCAGCGCAGGAACTCATGGCCCATCTACTGGGCCAGCTCCCACAACTGCCGGGCCAATCCGTGGGCGAGCTGCGCGTGCAGGCCGCCGACGATTTCAGTTATACCGATCCGGTTGACGGCAGCACCAGCTCAGGCCAAGGCATTCGCATCATGTTCGAGGACGGCTCGCGTGTCGTCTATCGACTGTCGGGAACCGGGACGGTGGGGGCCACGTTGCGAATCTACATCGAAGCCTTCGAAGCCGATCCCTCGCGCCACGACCAGGATCCGCAAGACCGGCTGGCGACGCTGATTGCCGCCTCCCGGCAGCTCGCCGAGCTCGAGGCCCGAACCGGCCGCAGCGCGCCCAGCGTAATTACCTGATCGGCCTAGCGACGCAGCTCCCTACGCCGACCGATGGTGTCTACCACCGTGGTGGCAATCTCCTCCACCGACATGGTCGTGGTATCCACGTGCGGGATACCCAGGGTGCGAAACAGCAATTCGACCTGACGTACCTCCATCTGGCACTGTTCCAGCGAGGCATAGCGGCTGTTGGGACGGCGCTGCTCGCGAATCTGGCGCAAGCGTTCGGGGCGGATGGTCAGTCCGAACAGCCTGTCCTGATACGACCGCAACGGCTTGGGCAACGCCAAATCCGGCAGGTCTTCCTCCGTAAGGGGGTAGTTCGCGGCAAAGATACTATAGTGCAGCGCCAGATACAGACAGGTTGGGGTCTTGCCGCTACGCGACACACCCGTCAAGATGACCTGGGCCTTGTCATACTGGCGGGTGCTGGCGCCATCGTCATATTGCATGGCGAAGTTCACCGCATCAATGCGCTGGTTGTAGCTTTGCTCGTACTGCAACCCGTGTGAGCGCCCCGCGGCGTGGGCCGACGACATTCCCAGCTCTCGCTCCAATGGCTCGATGAAGGCTTCGAAGAAATCGATGTACAGACAGTTGGCCCGAGTGACGATTTCGCGCAGCTCAGCGTTGATAAGGGTGCTGAAGACCAATGGTCGGGCGCCGGTCTCGTCGCCCGCCCGGTTGATGGCCGCGACCACGGCCCGGGCTTTGTCCACGGTGTCGACGAAGCGAAAGGCCGTCTTTTCGAACTCGATGCGGTCGAACTGGGTCAGCAGACTGTGGGCGAGCGTATCCGAGGTAATACCCGTGCGGTCCGAGATGGAGAACACCCTGCGCGTCATGCGTGCACCAAAGTCTTGATATACATCAATGCCATTGTTCACCCCAGCCGATTTACTTGCAACAGGCGCATCGGGCTTGGGGTGGCGCCTGCGTGTCTTTGCCGCAAAGGGGGCTAGCTCGTGAAACAGTATCTATCTTGGTTTGACGCCGTCGGCATGAACGATGTCGACAAGGTCGGCGGCAAGAATGCCTCCTTGGGTGAGATGATCAGTCAGCTCAGCGCCAAAGGGGTCAGCGTACCGGGTGGTTTTGCCACCACCGCCGAGGCATTTCGTGATTTCCTGGCCGAAAACCAACTCACGGAGCGCATCAACGAGAAACTCGCGGCACTCGACGTCGAGAACGTCGCTGCGCTGACCCGAGCCGGGGCGGAGATCCGCCAATGGGTTGCCGACGCCACCCTGCCCCAGCGACTGGTGGCGGAGATCAAAGAGGCCTACGCCCGCATGGAACAAGAAGCCGGCGGGCCCATCGCCGTAGCGGTGCGCTCATCAGCCACGGCAGAAGATCTGCCGGAGGCCTCGTTCGCAGGGCAACAGGAGACCTACCTCAACATCAGCGGCCTGGATAATGTGCTCGCCGCGGTCAAACAGGTGTTCGCCTCCCTGTTCAACGACAGGGCCATCTCCTATCGCGTCCACCACGGCTTCGAGCATGCCGAGGTGGCACTGTCCGCGGGCGTCCAGCACATGGCGCGCAGCGACCGCGGCGCTAGCGGGGTCATGTTCACCCTCGACACCGAATCGGGCTTTCGCGATGTCGTCTTCGTCACCGCCTCATATGGGCTGGGCGAGACGGTGGTGCAAGGCGCCGTCAATCCCGACGAGTTTTACGTGCACAAGATGCTACTGGCCCAGCATCGGCCGGCCATCCTGCGCCGCAACCGCGGCGGCAAAGCGGTCAAGATGATCTACGCCGACACCCAGGAAGCAGGCACATCCACCCGCACTGTCGATGTTCCGGCCGACGAACGCGCCCTGTTCTCGATCACCGACGCGGATGTCGAAGCGCTGGCCCGCCAAGCGGTCATCATCGAGCAACACTACGGCCGGCCCATGGACATCGAATGGGCCAAGGACGGCACCAACGGCAAGCTCTACGTCCTGCAAGCGCGACCGGAAACCGTCAAGGCCCGCGCACATCAGACCCTGTTGGAGCGCTACGAACTCAATAGCCGGGGCAGCGTGTTGGCGTCAGGGCGCAGTATCGGACAGCGCATTGGCAGTGGATCGACGCGCGTCATCAATAATGTGTTGGAGATGGACAAGGTCCAGCCGGGCGATGTGCTGGTCACGGACATGACTGATCCGGACTGGGAACCAATCATGAAGCGGGCCTCCGCCATCGTCACGAACCGCGGTGGGCGCACCTGTCATGCCGCAATCATTGCGCGCGAACTGGGCATTCCCGCCGTAGTCGGCTGTGTCGATGCCACCGAGACCGTACCCGATGGCGTGCCCGCCACAGTCTCCTGTGCCGAGGGTGACACCGGTTTCGTATACGAAGGCGAACAGGAGTTCGTGCGCAAGGAGATCAATCTGGAGCGCCTGCCTGAGCTGCCCTTCAAGATCATGATGAACGTTGGCAATCCGGAGCGCGCCTTCGATTTTCAGTTTCTACCCAACGCCGGCGTGGGCCTAGCCCGATTGGAATTCGTCATCAACCACATGATCGGCGTGCATCCGAAAGCGCTGCTGAATTTCGACGAGCAGGATGTAGAAACCAAGGCGGCGATTGAGGAGCGTTGTGGCGGTTATCCGGATCCGGTCAGCTTCTATGTGACCAAGATCGTCGAAGGTGTATCCACCTTGGCTGCAGCGTTCTGGCCCAAGCCCGTCATCGTGCGCATGTCAGACTTCAAATCCAACGAATACGCCAATCTCATCGGCGGCTCGCGCTACGAGCCCGAGGAAGAAAACCCGATGATCGGTTTTCGCGGCGCGTCGCGCTACGTGTCCGAGTCGTTCCGCGATTGCTTCGAGTTGGAATGCCGCGCCATGAAAACAGTGCGCGACGAGATGGGCCTGACCAACGTCCAGCTCATGATTCCGTTCGTGCGTACCGTCGATGAGGGACGTCGCGTCATCGAGTTGCTGGAGGAGAACGGGCTCAAGCGCGGCGTCAATGACTTGAAGGTCGTCATGATGTGCGAAGTGCCGTCGAATGCGTTGCTCGCCGACCAGTTCCTACAGTACTTCGACGGTTTCTCCATCGGCTCCAACGATCTGACCCAACTGACGTTGGGCCTGGACCGCGACTCCGGCCTGGTCGCCAATTTGTTCGACGAGCGCAACGACGCTGTCAAGGTGCTGTTGGCGCGGGCGATAGGGGCCTGCCGTGAGGCTGGCCGCTACATCGGGATCTGCGGCCAGGGTCCGTCTGATCATCCAGATCTGGCGCGCTGGTTGATGGACCAGGGCATCGAAAGTGTCTCCCTGAATCCCGACACTGTCGTGCAAACCTGGCTCTATCTCGCCGGTGAGAAGGTCTAGTCGACGCCCAACGCCCGCAGCCAGGCTGAGCCACTATGCGTGTACTGGTCTTCTCCCTCGTCGGCGCGATGTTCCTGCTCTGGGGCGCCTACGCCGTTCGACCGCGCCGACGGGCCTGGTCCAATGCGATGTTGGTGGCCGGCTGCGCCTTGCTAGTGATGGCATTGGGTGCCTTGTTTCGCTGGTACTAGCGTCCTTGCCTAGGCAGTTACCGCGGCAGGCACCGTCGCGGCCAACGCCCGTCGGGCGGCATCCGCTGCACCGCCGCGTTCCAGCGGCAAACCCTCATCCGCCAGCACTTGCTCCAATGCATTGAGGCAATACTCGATGTTCGCACTCGAACAGCTGTAGCCCATCAGACCCACACGCCAGACCTTGCCAGCCAGATCACCGAGCCCTGCCCCGATCTCGAGATTGTGCTCAGTGAGCAGCCGCGCGCGTACCGCAGCATCATCCACACCACGGGGGATAGTCACAGCGTTGAGCTGTGGTAGGCGATAGGGCTCGTCGACCACGAAGCTCAGCCCCAGCGCTTCGAGTCCCGCACGCAGGCCCTGGTGCATATGGGCATGGCGCACCCATGCTTGCTCCAGGCCCTCCTCGCGCAACATGAGCAGGGCTTCGTGCAACGCATACAGACTATTGACCGGTGCAGTGTGGTGATAAGCACGCTTGCCCGAGGCGCCCCAATAGCCCATCACCAGGTTCAAATCCAGAAACCAACTGTGCACGCGTGTCTTGCGCGTACGAATGACCTCCACCGCGCGCTCGTTGAAACTCACCGGTGACAAACCGGGCGGCGCGGACAGACACTTCTGTGTGCCGGAATAAATCGCGTCCACACCCCAGGCATCGACATCGACCGGGGTACCGCCGAGGGAGGTGACCGCATCGACGATGGTCAGGGTGTCGTATTGCTGCGCCAAACGACATAGCGTGGCCGCATCGGACTGGGCGCCGGTGGAGGTCTCCGCGTGCACGAATGCCAGCACTTTGGCATCCGGATGCGCCTTGAGCGCTTCCTCGACCTTGTTCGGATCGACGGGGGCACCCCATGCGTCTTCGACCACGACGGCGATCCCGCCGCTGCGCTCGACGTTCTGCTTCATGCGCCCGCCGAACACGCCGTTGATACAGACAATCACCTTATCGCCCGGCTCGACCAGATTGACGAAACAGGTTTCCATGCCCGCCGAGCCCGGCGCCGACACCGGCAAGGTGAGCGGGTTCTCGGTGCGAAACGCGTACTGCAGCAGCGCCTTGACCTCATCCATCATGCCCACGAAGGCGGGATCGAGATGGCCAATGGTGGGACGTGACAGGGCCTCGAGCACGCGTGGCGGAACGTTGGAAGGTCCGGGGCCCATCAGAGTCCGGGCGGGCGGCTGAAAGGACGCATACATGACTGACTCTCTCCCAGGGTGCTTGTTAGATTCGAGGTGAACGCGCTCCACGACTGGGTCCGGCCCGCGGCGGGCGATCGGCGTCACCGCCAGGTACTGCCCCAGCGCTGGGCACCGGCCACAAAGCACCGTATTGTACTGGACCCCGGCGCCGGCTGCACCGTAGCAGCTGGCAGCCTTGAAAACCGCTCCGGCGACAACCAGTTAGGATGCTACGTGCAGCGCGCGCGGCGCGCCCCGACCCCCAGGAAAATTGCTATGAGTTTGTCCGCGCTTCCCACCGTTATTGAACCCGAGGCGCTTGAGTCGGTATTGGGCCAAGAAGGACTGCTGGTCATCGACCTGTGCAAGACGGAAACCTATGTCCAGTACCACATCCCCGGTGCGGTGCATCTGGACTATGGCCGGATCGTGCACGTGGCACGGCCGAGCATGGGCCTGATCCCCGACGATGAGGCGCTCAGTGGCGTCTTCTCCGCCATCGGTCTCAGCCCTGAGCATCATGTGGTCGCCTACGACGATGAAGGCGGTGGCCGCGCCTGCCGTCTGTTGTGGACGCTCGACGTGCTGGGCCATCGCCATTTGTCGCTACTCAACGGAGGGCTGCATGCCTGGGCCAACGAGGGACATCCATTGACCAATGAGGTGCCGGCGATCACACCCGGCCGTTATGCCGCACGGCGCAGCAACCAAGCGATCGTGGCCAGCCGTCAGTACATCCTCGAGCATCTCGATGATCCCCGGGTAGTGCTGCTCGATACCCGTACGCCCGAAGAATACAGTGGTGCCAAGGCCTTCGCGGCGCGGGCTGGACACATTCCCGGCGCGGTGAACATGGACTGGACCTTGGCGATGGATCCGCAGCGCAATCTAAGACTGCGAGCAGAACCCGAGTTGCGCGAGTTGCTGAGCGCGCGCGGCGTCGAAGCCGACAAAACCGTGGTTGTCTATTGTCAGACTCATCACCGTTCGGCCCATACCGCTGTCATGCTCAAGGCGCTGGGTTACCCGGACGTGAAAGGCTACCCCGGTTCATGGTCCGACTGGGGCAACGCCGAGGATACGCCAGTCGAACACTGACTCGCGCAGGCTAAGCTCGGCCTCCAGGCCGCGTGCGGCGGCTCCAGCCTTCGAGTTGGCGGCGCATGCGTCGTACGTGGCTGCCATCCCAATACACCTTGTTGCACTCGGGGCAGGCGAGCGCTTCACTGACCCGAGCCCGACTCTCGGAGGGTATCTGCGCCATCTGCTCTGGCGAGGCCTGCCGCAAGAGCTGATTGCACAGCAGGCACCGACTGAAGGGCTGAAAGCACCAGTCGATACCCAGGTGCTGCGCGACTTCTTGGGCGCAGTCGGCCAACGAGTTGGCTTGCAGCAAGACGACGCGCTCTCGGGCGGCACGGTGTTCTATCAGCTTGCGGTCACGGGTCACTAAGATGCGCTGCTCCTCGAGGGCGCGCTCGAGCAGGCGCGCATCGCTGCAGCCGCTGAGTTCGATGGCGGTGTCATAGCCGGCCGCGCGCAGCCAGCGGCCCAGGCCCTGCAGCATTTCGTCACAGAGTAGGCGCGGCGGATCAGCGAAAGACATGCGATGGGGCATGAGCGGCCTGGACCAGGCCGCTATGGGAAGCAATTAGCGCGGGGTGGTGGAACGGATGACTCCGGTCACGATACCAAGGATCTGGAGCTCTTCGTTGCGCAGGTAGATAGGGCTAATCTCGGGATTGGCGGGCTGCAGCCGAATCCCATCCGCCTCGACATAGAAGCGCTTGAGCGTAACCTGCTCGCCATTGATCATCGCCACCACGGACTCGCCATTGGCGGCCGTTTCGCGCTTTTCGATGACGATGATGTCGCCGTCCTGGATGTTATCGTCGACCATGGAGTGACCACGTACGCGCAGGGCGTAGGTGTTCTTACGCACCATGTCGGCGGGCACCGCGACACGCTCATCCGACTCGTTGAGATCGACCGGACCACCTGCAGCAACCCAGCCCAGCAGTGGCACGTCCACCATACCGGCGCGGGCGACGGCCACCGCTTCCAGATCCGCGGGCCAGACCGGGCGCTTTCGTTTGGGTATCAGCAGGTGTACGTCTGCCATGGCTTGCCATCCTTTCAGTGTGACTCCCTGACGTTACCCACAGCCGCGGCTACGGTCAATCCCTATGTAGGCGTACTGCGGTCGACGTGAGATAATGCGGCGCATGTCTGAGACAACGAAGAGTTCTAACAACCGCCTGGCCATGTTGATCCTGGCCGCTGTCGCCGTTGTCAGCGTGCTGACGGGACTGTGGGTCAGCCACTGGTGGCAGCAGCGCGAGCGATCGGCGCAGTTGCTGCCCGCCGATCTCGAGGCCACCGTGTTGCCCGAAGGCCGTGCGCTCACCCCTTTCGCCCTGGTCGATCACAACAACGCTGCCTTTGCCCTCGAGCGGCTGCAGGGTAAGTGGAGTTTCATGTTCTTCGGTTATGTCAATTGTCCCGACGTCTGCCCCTTGGCTCTGTCGGTGTTGGCGGGGACCTATAAGGAACTGGCGCGCACCCCGGGTGGTCTGGCCGACACACAATTCGTGTTCGTGTCCGTCGACCCGGATCGCGACACCCCTGATCAGCTGCGCGAGTACGTTGGCTACTTCAATCCCGAGTTCGTGGGTGTGACGGGCTCGGCCGACGAAATCGACAAGCTCACTGGCCAGTTAGGGATCCTCTACGGATTCGAAGACAAGGTACCCGGGGTGGAGAACTACCTGGTCAACCATAGCGCCCAGATCATACTCGTGGATCCGCAGGGGCGTTTCCGAGCGGTATTCTCACCACCGCATGACAGCGCCTCGATCGGCGCCTCGTTCGTCAAGATTCGACAACACTACGGGAGCTAGCTCATGTTCCGCGCGTCACGTCTCGGCCAGATGTTCGCTGGCACCCTTATCCTTTTGGTCTCGTTTGCTGCCGGCGCCGAGCTGCTGGTGCACGAACCATGGGTACGCGAAGCACCGCCTACCGCCAAGATGCTGGCCGGCTACATGAGCCTGCACAACAATGGCGACCAGCCTATCGACGTTGTCGCTGTGGACAGCCCTGCATTCGGCGCGGTCGAAATGCACCGCAGCGAGCTGCACGAGGGCGTGGCGCGTATGGTGCAACAAGACAAACTCAGCGTTGCCCCCGGTGGCTCGCTCGAGCTCGCCCCGGGGGGCTATCACCTGATGTTGATGCAACCGGCCAAGGCTTTGCGCGCCGGCGATAGCGTGGAGCTGCGCCTGCGCCTCAGTGACGAGAGCACAGTGACGGTCACCGCCCCGGTGCGCAAGGCCAGCGGCGCAAACCACCAGCAAGACCATGATCACGATCAACATCACCACTAACGCCGCGCATCGATGCGCCACTGGGTACAGGCGTGACGTTACGCGATAGGCTGTTCGTTGCCCTCCAGTACCTGTGGCCCCAACATGCCATTTCACGGGCCGCACATTCAGTGGCCCGCGTCCGCGCGCCCTGGTTCAAGAACGCCCTCATCGGCTGGGTCGTACGTCACTTTGACGTTGATATGAGTGAGGCCGCCGACGCCAATCCGACCAGCTATGACACCTTCAACAGCTTCTTCACCCGGGCACTGAGAGCAGACGCCAGACCACTGGCAGCAGGCGAGGATGCAGTACTGTGTCCCGTCGATGGCGCAGTCAGCCAAGCCGGCCACATCGACGAGCAGCGCATATTCCAGGCCAAGGGTCACGACTTCGATCTAACAACGCTGCTGGGCGGTTCGGCCCAGCGCGCGGCACCGTTCAGGGGCGGCAGATTCGCAACCCTGTATCTATCGCCGCGTGATTACCACCGCATCCACATCCCGCTTGCCGGACGCCTGCTCGAAATGGTGTACATCCCGGGCCGACTGTTCAGCGTCAACGCGGCCACGACGAGCGCCATCCCTGGTTTGTTCGCGCGCAATGAACGTGTTGTGGCCATCTTTGAGACGCACGCTGGGCCCATGGCCGTGGTCATGGTCGGTGCGATCAATGTCGGTAGCATCGAGACGGTGTGGGCCGGCGAAATCACGCCACCGCGCGGCAAAGACGTTCAGACCTGTATATACAGCGCTGCTGAAGGGCTCGAATTCGAGCGCGGCGCAGAGATTGGCCGATTCAATATCGGCTCCACCGTGATCCTGGCGTTCGGGGCCGATAAAGTAGACTGGAGCGCCGAGTTGCAGCCTGACGCCACAGTGCGCATGGGTCAGCAAATCGGCCGAGTGATCGCATCTCCCTAAGCGATTCAGGCGCGTTCCAGGGGAAACGCGAGGACCTCGTCAATATGCGCCGCGCCGGTGCGCAGCATGAGTATGCGATCCAAGCCGAGCGCGACCCCGGCACAATCCGGCAGCCCGGCCGCCAACGCGTCCAAGAGACGCCCGTCCATTTCCACGACCTCCTGGCCTTGCTCGGTGCGGCATGCCAGGTCTGCTTCGAAGCGCAGTCGTTGCTCGGCGGCGTCGGCGAGCTCATGAAAGCCATTGGCCAACTCCATCCCCTGGAGGTAGACCTCGAAACGTTCGGCGACGGGCGGCTGCCCCGCGCGAATCCGCGCCAAGGCGGCCTGGCTGGCCGGAAAATCGTCAACGAACACCAACCGCTCGGCCGGCAACTGCGGCTCGACCACTTCGCTCAGCAACAACTCCAACCACACGCCACGCCCGGCATTCGCCATTGCTGCGCTGGTGAGGATACCGTGGCGTTCGGCACACAGCGCCAGCTCGCTTACCGGCGCCTGATCGCAATCGATGCCCGCATACCGTTGCATGGCCTCGCGATAACTCAGGCGCAACGCCGGCTGGCTGCGACGCAATGCCGGCACGATAGCCACCAGCAACGCCTCAACCTCCTCCATCAATCGAATGTGATCAAAACCGGGCCGGTACCATTCGAGCATGGAAAACTCAGGGTGATGGCGCGCCCCGCGCTCGCCCTGGCGAAACACGTGGGCGATTTGATAGATGGGCCCACTGCCGGCGGCGAGCAGCCGCTTCATGGCGAATTCCGGCGAGGTACTCAGAAACAGCGGCAGCCCGGCGGCGCCTCCAGGCCCCACGTAGCAGGTCGAGAAACTCTCAATGTTCGGGTCCGTAACTGCAGCGTGCGACAACGTCGGCGTGTCGACTTCGAGCACCCCGCGTGCGGCAAAGAAATTACGAATCGCGGCGTAGAGCCGCGCGCGCTCGCGCAAGACCTCCAGCGCGGCCCGAGGCTGCCACGCTGAATCAGCCCCGGATGACACGCGGGCAGGTCCCGTTTCGCACCCCAGCGCGCGGCCCGCTACTCCTTGGCCCGACTGACGTACTCGCCGGTACGCGTGTCAACCTTAATGACATCGCCGATCTCCAGAAACAACGGCACGCGCACCACCGCACCAGTCTCTAGTGTGGCCGGCTTGCCTCCACCGCTGGCGGTATCGCCGCGCACGCCCGGCTCGGTCTCAGCGATCTGGAGGTTGACGAAATTCGGCGGCGTCACGGCGATGGGCGCACCGTTCCACAAGGTGACCAGACACATGTCCTGTTCCTTGAGCCACTTGGTGGCATCGCCAACCGCCGCCGCGTCAGCGGCCACCTGCTCGAAACTGGCGGGGTGCATGAAGTGCCAGAATTCGCCATCGTTGTACAGATACTGCATATCGGTGTCGATGACGTCGGCACCCTCGAGCGATTCGCCGGATTTATAGGTGCGTTCCACAACCCGCCCGGTCTTGAGGTTGCGCAGCTTGACGCGTACAAACGCCTGACCCTTGCCGGGCTTGACGAACTCGTTCTCGATGATGGAGCAGGGATCGCCGTCGAGCATGACCTTGAGGCCGCCCTTGAATTCGTTGGTGCTGTAGGTAGCCATTGCGTTACCGTTCTGGGATCATCCCCAGCCTGTGAGTCAAGAAAGCGCCGTATGATAGCGGAAACCACCGACGCATGGCACACCGCGCGCTGGCAACGTGAGCTGGCCGAGGCGATTACCGATCCGGCCGAACTGCTCGAGCGGTTGCGGTTGCCGGCCACGCTGCTGCCCGCCGCCCGCGCGGCGGCGGCGCAGTTTCCCCTGCGCGCGCCACGCGGGTTCGTGGCGCGCATCGAACCGGGCAAGCCCAACGATCCCCTGCTACGCCAGATCCTGCCGCTGGGTATCGAACTGGATGATCAGCCGGGCTATGGCCCGGACCCCGTGGGCGACATAGCGGCCATGCCCCATCCCGGACTGCTGCACAAGTATCAGGGGCGCGTCCTGCTCACACTCACCGGAGCCTGCGCCGTGCACTGCCGCTACTGTTTCCGCCGCCATTTCCCCTATGCCGAGGCGAACCCCGGTCGCGGCCATTGGCCCGAGGTTCTCGATTACATCCGCGCCGACGCGAGTATCGGAGAGGTCATCTTCAGCGGCGGCGATCCGCTGTTGCTGACCGACGCCCGGCTCCATCTGTTGCTGACCGAGTTAGAAGGAATCAGGCATGTGCGCCGGCTACGCATCCACACCCGCGTGCCGGTAGTTCTGCCATCACGGCTCGACGCGAGATTCTGCTCCCTCCTGGGCGAGCGCCGCTTGCCGCTGGTCATCGTCGTCCATGTCAACCACGCGCGTGAGCTGAGCGCGGAGGTCGTCGCGGCCCTCCGCCCATTGCGAAGGGCCGGTATCACCCTGCTCAATCAGGCCGTACTGTTGCGCGGCGTCAACGATTCGGCAGCGGCGCTGACGGCGCTCAGCGAGGCCTTGTTCGACGCCGGCGTTCTGCCCTATTACCTGCATGCGCTGGACCGCGTACAGGGGGCGAGGCACTTCGACGTCGACCAAGAAGTGGCCATCGCCCTGGTCGCTGCGCTGCGCCGCACCCTCCCCGGCTACCTGGTGCCAAGTCTGGTTCGGGAGATCGCCGGTGCGCCGCACAAGGAAGCTTTGACGAGTGCGGCCGGAACCGATACTTTTACCGCATAGTGGGTAACAGACCGCCTGCCGGACCACCGCGAAATTGTGCTAAACCAATCCGCTGAAGCTTCCGATAACTTCAGATAGGACAAGAAGTTACGACGGCAATATTGAAGCGAATCGAGGAGATAACCGGTGGGTAAGTCGCTTGGCTTGGCGATTCCGGAGCGTACCAAACCGACGAAGGAGGCATTTGACGTCCGGCCAAAGAAGGTCGAGGCGTGGATTGCTGCCCTGCCCATGGGCAATGTGGGCGAGGCTGTGCGTCTGGTTTACACCGCCCTGAAGGAAAGCAATCGCATCGCCTGCGCCGCTGCAGACCGAACCGCGATGCTTGAAAGCATGCGCGAGCCCCTGCATACCGTTACCGCCCATTTGCGCAAGCACTACGCCACCGCGGCGTTCCCGCTACCGGAGAAGAACGAGAAGGTCGCGGCGCTGACGCGGGAACTCTATCGCCAGCTCGCGATCGGCTACAAGATCGCGATTGAGGACACGGCAACCAAGAGCTTTCTGTTCACGGACAACAAGGCGCTCACCTTGTTGATCCATCGCGCCATAGCCTACCTGAGCCGCTCGCTGGTCTCCGCGTTCGAAGTCTATGCACCTTACCCAAGTGGCACTTGGCGGGAGTTGCACCTGCTGCATTCGTTCGCTGAGGAGCACAAGCTGCACCTGACACCCGTATCTGATCCCTACCATCGCATCGTGCGCAAGACCACGATCAGTGCCGAATACAAGCGCATCCTGCTGCTCGAGCGGGCCTCGCCGTATCGGATGCGCCGCGGTGAAGCCGAGCGTGTTTACACCAATCTGGAGCGCTGGTCACACTTATGTGATCTGCAAGAGCGCACACCCTCACCACCCAATCACGGCCATTTCGCGGTGAACGTCGACAGTGACGACCCCGCCACCTATTGGGTGTTGGCGCAGGACAACTGCGCGCTGACCGGTTGCCGCACCCTGGTAACCGAGCGCCTCGGCGCAGTGCTGCGCGAGGAGATTGAGAATGCTGAGGACGAGAAGATCACCACGCTCACCGGCATCGACACCAGCACGCCCACACTGTCACAAGATCTCATGCGTCGCCTGATGCTCAGCTGGGGCGTGATGCCCAAGCGCAGCTTTTCGCGCGTTGCCAAGACCGACAGCATACGCGTCGCCATGGGGATGCGTACCACGCACCACTACGTCAAAGAAAGCCGGCGGCCCCCCGAACCCCGCGTCGAAACACAAGCCACACCGGCGGCTCCGCGCGGCGATGAATCGGGGATGTTCGAGACGCGGGCGCGCTTCGAGAGCATACCGATAGACAACCTCAGCGTCAGTGAACCCCAAACCGACGTCTGGCAACTGGTGTATCCGAGCTACAATCCAGAATTCGACAAGGTCGCATTCGATACGCAAGGCCAGCCGAAGCCTGAATCCAAGCCCGCGCCGCCAGCCAAGGCCGAGCGTGACTACACAAACTACCTGTGGCAGGTCGTCAACGAGAGCGCCGGTGGCTGCTGCCTAGTCAGCGTAGACAAGGTCGCTTCCGAGGTCCTGGTCGGCGAAATTATCGGTCTGCGCCAAGCCCATGGCGAGCACGACAAGTGGGGTGTGGGAGTCATTCGCTGGATGAAGATCGGTGCCGACCGCCGCATGGAGCTTGGCATCCAGATGCTTGCCCCCGATGCCGCGCCGGCGGGCGTGAAGCCGATGGGCGGCTCCGACCGGGCAGTAACCTACCAGCGCGGTTTCGTGCTGCCGGAGTTACGCGCTATCGGCCAGCCCGCAACGGTCATCACTCCGCCCCTACCCTACCGAGTGGGCACCAATGTGCTACTCAAGTTCAGCGATGGCGAACGCCATGTGCGACTGACCAAGCTTATCGAGAACACAGGTCTGTTTGCCCAGTTCCAGTTTTCGTTCGTCGGCCCGGAGGGACGCACCGAGGACGCCGGCGACGTTTCCGGGGAGTACGATTTTAGTAGCGTCTGGTCGTCACTCTAGCGCGTGGGCAACTTTGACTTTCGCTTCAGGGAAGAGCGTCCAGTGTCGATAATGTCGTCAAACAGGGACCGTTATTGCAGCCACCGCAGCACGCCGATGGGCATCACCGCGCCCAGTATTCTGGGCTGCCATGCGCGTTCCCTTGGCTGTAATCAACACGTTTCGAGGAACAACGGCTCTTGAGCGAAGAGAACTTACTCCGCATTCTCACCGTCTTCGACTCAACCGAAGAAAGTGAAGCCTTGATCAACGCATTGCGCAGTGCGGGTCAAATCGTGCGCGGTATACGCGCTGAGGATGTGGAAGATATACAGGCGGCTTTGGACGAGCAGCCCATCGACCTAGTTCTGCTGCGTCATGGAACGCCCGGTGTCAGCGCCAACGACGTCATGGAAGCAGTAGGCCACGCCGGCCGCGACGTCCCATTGGTGGTCATCGTTGAAGAAGGCAAGGAAGCCGACGCCTTCGACGCCCTGCATGCCGGTGCCCGTGACATCGTCGCCGGCGAACACACCGACCACTTTCGCCACGTCGTCACACGCGAGATTGGTGACTTACGTGAGCGGCGCAACCACCGCCAATGCGAAAAAATGCTGCGCGAGACCGAGAAGCGGGCGCGCTCGCTGATCGACACCTCGCGTGACGCCATCGCTTACGTGCATGACGGAATGCACATCTACGCGAACCAGGCCTATCTGAAAATGTTTGGTTACGAGGATGAGGAAGACATCCAGGGCATGCCCATCCTCGACATGGTCAGCAGCGATGATCACAGCGAGCTGAAAGAGTTCCTGCGCAAGTACTCCAGCGGCAAGTCGTCAACGAACACGCTCGAGGTGCTCGGGGAACAGGCGAATGGCAAGACGCTCAAGATCATGATGGAGTTCTCGCCCGCGAGCATGGAGGGTGAGGCCTGCACCCAGATCATTATTCGCGATCAGTCTATGAGCCAGGAGCTCGAGAAGAAACTCAACGTCCTGAGCAAACAGGATCTGCTCACTGGTCTCTACAACCGCACCTATTTCTTCGAGCAGTTCGACCGACTGATTTCCCGTGCGCTCGACGGCCAAACCAAGGGTGCCCTGTTTCATGTCGCTATCGACAACTTCAAAGCGATTCGTGACAACGTCGGCATCTCGGGCGCCGATCTGGTCCTGGCTGATATCGCCAATGTACTCAAGGAGAAGCTCCAACCACTAGGCACACTGGCGCGCCTGGAAGGGCCCGTGTTCACTTTGATGGTGGAAAACGTCGACGGCGATCAGGCGCAACAGTTGGCCAACAAGATCTGCCAGCTTCTGGATCAGCATATGTCCGACGTTGGAGGTCAAACCGTACGCTGTACCGCGAGCATCGGTATCGCCCTGTGCAACGAGACGACCGGCACTGCCCATCAATGCCTGCAGCATGCCGAAAAGGCGACCGAAGCCGCAATTCAAGGCGGCGGCAACCGTGCCCACCTGCACAACCCGGCAATCGAGGAACTGGCGGAGAAAGAGCGCTATATGCATTGGGCAAGTCTGATCAAAGACGCCTTGCAGAAAAACAGTTTCCGTTTGCTCTATCAGCCGATTGTCAGTCTCCACGGCGAGCCGGGCGAGCACTACGAAGTGCTGCTGCGCATGCTGGGGAGCGATGGCGCGGAAGTGCAACCGACGGAGTTTCTGCCTGCCGCCGAGAAGATGGGACTCATGATTTACATCGATCGGTGGGTCATTGCCAACGCATTGACCATACTGGCCGAGCGTACCAACTCCGGCAAGCATACAACCTTCTTCATAAAACTTTCGGCCGCAGCCCTACTCGACGACAAACTGTTACCGTGGATCAGCGAGCGCATCAAGTCGGTGCGGCTGCCCGCCGAGCGCTTGGTGTTCGAAATCAGTGAGCCGACCGCGCTCAACTATCTGAAACAGGCCAAGAATACGATTGCCGGGCTCAGACAGCTGCATTGCCGTTTTGCGCTCGATCATTTCGGTGTCGAACCCAAGACGTTCGAGTCACTCAATCATCTTGATGTCGATTTTCTGAAGCTCGACGGCGGGCTGATCAACAACCTGGCCGCAGACAGCGACAATCAGGACAAGGTGAAGAACATCGCGGAGCAGGCACGCAATATGGGCAAACAAACCATTGCCTCATTCGTTGAAGATGCCAACAGCCTGGCCGTGCTCTGGCAATGCAGCATCGACTTCATCCAGGGCTACTTCCTGCAGGAACCAGACGTTTCGATGAGCTACGACTTCAGCGAGCAGTAATCATCCGCTGCTCAGTCGAGCACATGTGATACCAAGCCGTCCGCAAGCTTTGGTTCGAACCAGGTTGACTTGGGCGGCATGACTTCACCGGCGTCGGCCACGGCCATCAGTTCGTCCAGACTAGTCGGATACAGGGCAAAGGCGGCCGCCATCTCCCCGTTGTCAACGCGTCGCTCCAACTCCGCCAAGCCACGTATACCACCGACGAAATCAATACGGGGATCACGTCGCGGATCGGAGATACCGAGCACAGGTTCTATGAGCTTGCTATGCAGCAGGCTCACGTCCAGACGCGCCACCGGATCGTGACTGGGAATACTGTGTTCAGGTAGCCGCAGCCGGAACCAATGTTTGTCCACGTAGAGGCCGAACTCGTGCAAGCGCTGGGGCTTGACGGGTCGCTCGGACGGCTCGACTTCGCACACCTCAGCAACGCGTTCGAGAAACGCGGCACTACTCATCCCGTTCAAATCCGTAACGACCCGGTTGTAGTCCAGGATCTGCATTTGGTCATCGGGAAAGATCACAGCCAGGAAATACTCGTAGCTGGCCTCGCTATCGCCACCGGCGTCGCTGCGACGCATCTCGGCCACACGCGCTGCCGCTGCCGAGCGGTGGTGTCCGTCCGCGATATACAGCGTGTCCATGGCCTCAAACGCCGCCGTCAAGCCCGCGATATGCTCGTCATCGGCCACTACCCACAGCGTGTGGCGAACACGGTCCTCAGCGGTAAGGTCGTATGCCGGTGGCTGGCTGACAAGTGTATCGACGATGGCGTCGACTTGAGCGTCATGGCGATAGGTCAAGAACACGGGACCCGTCTGAGCATTCAGCGCGTCGATCTGGCGTACACGGTCGTCTTCTTTATCGGGGCGCGTGAACTCATGGCGCCGGATCCGATTGCGACCATATTCTGCAACCGAAGCCACCGCGACGAGTCCAGTCTGGACGTGCTCGCCCATCACCAGGCGATAGAGGTAATAACACGGTTGCGTGTCCCGACGCAGCACACCTTCGTCAACCATGCGCTCCAGATTCTCGGCACCCTTGGCGTAGACGGCATCCGCATAAGGGTTGGTGCCGATGGGCAAATCGATCTCCGGTTTGGAGATATGCAGAAAGCTCCAGGGCTTGCCTGCCGCGCGCTGACGAGCCTCCTCGGTGTTCAGAACGTCATAGGGCGGAGCGACGACGTCGGCCGCGAATTCCGGCACCGGCCGCAAACCGGCGAAAGGGCGTATCAATGGCATGCTTAGGCTCTCGCTCGCGCAAAGCGTGCATTGTAGCAGAAAGCCCGCCGCCTCATCGGGCGCGTCGCAACGCTTCGATGCGCTCAGGCAAGGGTGGATGACTCATGAGCAAGCGTCGCAGCCCCTGGCCCAATCCGCCATTGATGCCGAAGGCTGCCATCTGATCGGGCAGGTGCGGCTGAGCAACGCTGCCCTGCAAGCGCTGCAGCGCTGCGATCATCTTCTCTCTACCGGCCAGCTCAGCGCCGCCGGCATCGGCGCGAAATTCGCGCTGCCGACTAAACCAACTGACAATGATGCTGGCCAGAATTCCTAGCACGAGCTCGGCAATAATCCAGGTCACGAAGAAACCGGGGCCGTGGCCGCGTTCGGTCTTGAACACAACCCGATCAACAACGTGCCCGATCACACGAGACAGCACAATCACGAACGTATTGACCACCCCCTGGATCAGGGCCAGGGTAACCATATCGCCATTGGCCACATGGCTCACCTCGTGGCCAAGAACCGCTTCGGCTTCATCGCGGGTCATTGACCGCAACAGGCCCGTGCTCACCGCCACCAAGGCATTGTTCCGCGAGGCACCCGTGGCAAAGGCGTTGACGTCCGGCGAGTCGTACACCGCCACTTCAGGCATGCCAATTCCAGCTTGTCCGGCCTGACGGCGCACGGTGTCAACCAGCCATATCTCCAGCGGATCGCGTGGTTGCTCAATAACACGCGCCCCTGTCAGCCGTTTGGCCGTCCACTTCGAGATCGCCAGCGAAAACAGCGAGCCACCAAATCCTAGGACGGCGGCGAAGATGGTCAAACCGACTACGTCTATGCCCGCACCTTCGCGTTGCAGCCAGCTGTCCACTCCCAACAGGCGCAGCACGATACTCAGGACCAGGATAACGGCCAGATTCGTCACCAGATACAAACCAATGCGCTTCATGCTTGATACCTCAGTGGTCTCACAGGGTCGGCCCCCGCCGCAGAGCTAAGATGGTGACCACGGCCCCCCAGTTCAAGCAGCCCATTTCGCCTTGGTCAGCGGCGCCACGGGCTGGTCAGCGCCCCCCGATCCACGCCGACGTTCCATGCTATCATGCGGGTTCTACGCGCCCCAGTTTCGGCGGGAAGGACATTGATTTTTAAGGGATTTGTGGTCACTGCAACCGCGACAACCGTGCCATCGAAAGCCCAAGAACAACCTGAAACCAGCTCTCGCGCGCCGGCTGACGACGCCACGCCGGCGCGTGCGCCGGAGGCCAAGCGGCCAAAACATATCCCGATTGCCTACAAGCTTGCCATCGTCATTACCCTGTTGGTGACTACCGTTATGGGTCTGCTCGGCTTGGTCGTCGTCACCAATCAGACGCAGTTACTGCGCGAACAAATGCAGACCTTCGGCGAGACCGTCGTCAAGCAACTTGCCGACTCATCGCGAGATTCGATCCTGGCGGCCGATCTGCTGCCGTTGGAAGTAATGGTGACCAATCTCGCCGCTCAGCCGGGAATTCTCGGTGCGGGCGTATACGCAGACGACGGCAAGGTGCTCGCCAAACATGGCGCACTCCCCGAGCAAGACATCGCCACACTCTATACCGGCACTGAGACGAGCGGCTCGGGCACGCGTGTGCTGGAGTGGGCCTGGTATCGGCATCCAGACCCGACTATAGCCGCGGTCTCCTTTGTCTCGCCCGTGCGGTTCCAGAATCTCGTCGCCGGACACGTAGTCGTAACATTCAGCCGTGCAACCTTCACCGCCGCGATCGACAGCGCGGTACGCGCTGTAATCACGGCGACGTTGTTGATGATTTGTCTGGGCGTCGTATTGTCGTTCGTGCTCGGCAAACGCTTGTCGCGCCCCATTCGGCATCTCATGACTGCGAGCCGTGCGCTGGGACGTGGCGATCTCACCTATCGCATCACCGAGCGACGCAACGACGAGCTTGGCCATCTGATGGAAGCGTTCAATCATATGGCCGATGGACTCCTGCAGAAAGATCAGGTGGAACGAGTGTTCTCCCGCTACGTGTCCAGCAATGTCGCCAAGCAGGTGCTTGAGAATCTGAATCATGTCTCGCTCGGGGGGCACCACGTCAACGCAACAGTGCTTTTTGCCGATATCGTGGGTTTCACGAGTATTTCGGAAAAAATGCCGCCCAACGAAGTCGCAGATCTTTTGAACGAATACTTCGCGCATCTGTCCACCATCAGTAGACATTTCCGTGGCACAATCGATAAGTTCATCGGCGATTGCGTGATGGTCGTGTTTGGAGTACCAGAAGAAGACCCCTATCATGCATTTCATGCCGTCGCTTGTGCAGTCATGACTCAGCGCTTGATGTCGCGCCTCAATGCCACACGTCCCAGCGAGGGCAAGATCCCAGTGAGTTTCCGCATCGGAATCAATGGTGGCGAGATGCTCGCCGGCAACATGGGCTCACCGGAGCGCATGCAATACACCGTGGTGGGCGACGCGGTGAACCTGGCCGCCCGTCTGTACGCCTTCGCCGACAGCGGGCAAATCGTCATCACCGAGGATCTCTACAATGATCCAGAAGTACAGCCGCGCGTCATCGCACAACGCCATGCCTCAATCCGCGTGCGCGGTCGCGAAGAGGCCGTGACCACCTATCTGGTCAGTGGTCTGGTGCCCGCCTATCAAGCCAAGATCGACGAGCGCCTTGAGCGCTTGCTCACCAGGATGAACGCTGCATGATGCAGGCACGTCGCTACGTCCTGCTGTTGGCATTGGTAGTGTTGTCCGCGTGCACGCTCGTGCCCGCCACGCCCTCTGATGGCGACTTGATTGCCACTGCCGACGCACTTGCTGCCGAACGGAAGTTCGGCCAGGCGCTGGCGGTGCTCGCCGACGTAACCCTTGCTCACCCACAATATGCCCGCATTGCCGCCAAGCGACGCCAGATTGCGCAAAGCGCGGTCGCCTTCGAGTTGGAGGTCGTGGGCGAGGCACAGAGACTGGTGTCGAGGGGAGACTGGGCTGCCGCCGACCAGGTCTATGTCAAGGCACTGGCGACCTACCCGCAGAGTGACGTGCTGCAGAACGGTTACGCGATATTCAAGACCCGGCGCGACCAACGCGTTACCAATCTACAGCGCAAGCTGCTGCTCTATGAGGCGGAGTGGCTTGCCAACGATCTCCCGTTGCGCGAAGAACTAGTCCTTGCCGCCGGGCCCAGGCATGGGGAGGACGACCTTGTCAAGGCGAAGCAGGAACGGGCGACCCAGCTCGCTGCGGAGCTCCACGTCATCGGTCTGGAGGCCATGAACGAAAACGATTTCGAACTTGCCGAGCGCAGCCTGAATGTCGCGGACCAGCTACAGCCCAGCCCCGAGGTCCAGCGCGCCTTGGCCAGTCTAGGTCGGATGCAGGCGCAGCTCGAGGAGCAGGCACGCGCGGACCGTATGCGCCAGCAGGCTCACATCGATGAGAAGCGCAAAGCCGTGCTGTCGCGTCGAGTGGAGGAGCGCAAACAGCGCAGCCAGGCTGTGATCCGCGAGTACAACGACGCATACAAGCGCGGCGATCTGCTCGAGGCGAGGCGACTGGTCGAAGAGCTTTCATTCCTTGAAAGCTATCATCCCGACTTGGCCAAGATGGAGCAGCAGGTGGAGACGCGCATCGATGCGCACGTCAAGCAAGGTCTGGACAAGGGGCGCCAGTTGTATGCGCAGGGCCGCATCGAAGACGCACTCAAGGAATGGCGCCCGCTGTTGCGCTACGATCCGGATAATGTCGAGCTCAAAGACAATATCGGACGTGCCGAACGGGTGCTCGATAAGCTGCAGCAGCTCAGTGAGGATTTGCCGGCCACGCCCGCAAGGAAGTAGCTAGCGGCGAGTGGATAGCAGCCAGCAACGGCCAAGTATGAGAGTCCTGCCAGCTACTCGGGTCAACACAGTTCCTGGTTGTGACTAGCAACTCGCTACTCGCTACTGGGCAGTAGTTTGTCCACATTGCGCAGTCCGCGTGGCAACTTGTTACCCCGTCGTCCCCGCTCGCCGCGATAGTGGTCCAGGTCCGCGCCCTTCAGTGTCAGGTGACGTTTGCCTGCACGTACGACCAGCTTCTGCTCATCGCTCAACACCGTTACCGCACTGACGTATTCGTCGCGCTGTGCCGCCTTGGCGGCCGGAATGTTGATGATCTTGATACCCTTGCCCTTGCTCAATACAGGCAGATCGGCCAGGGGGTGGAGCAGCAGACGACCCTCGGTAGTCGCTGCCGCGACGAGCTGGTGTTCATGATCGGTCACCGGTACCGGTGGCAATACGCGCGCACCCTTGGGCACGCGCAGAATCGCCTTGCCACTCTTGTTGCGCGTGATGAGATCCTCGAGCTTGGCCACGAAACCATAGCCTGCGTCGGTGGCCAACAAGAACAGCTGATCGGTGTTGCCGCACATTACGCCGGCAAAACTTGCGCCACTGGGAGGATTGAGCCGACCTGTCAACGGTTCGCCCTGACCGCGCGCCGAGGGCAGTCCGTGCGCAGGCAACGCATAGCTGCGCCCGGTGGAGTCAATAAACACCGCCAATTCGTTGCTGCGCCCACGCGCACCGGCAAGAAAGGCGTCGCCCGCCTTGTAGCTCAACGTCTCGCCGTCAATCTCGTGCCCCTTGGCGGCGCGCACCCACCCTTTTTCCGACAATACGACGGTAATCGGTTCAGCTCCGACCAAAGTGCTCTCGTCCATCGCCTGAGCCGCCGTGCGGGTGGTAATCGGCGAGCGCCGGTCGTCACCGAATTTGTCCGCGATCTCCTTGAGCTCGTTGCGTATCAACGTCTTCAGTCGACGACTGGAACCAAGCGTCCTTTCGAGGCCGTCACGCTCCTCGCTCAACTCGCTTTGCTCGGTGCGGATCTTCATCTCTTCCAGGCGAGCCAACTGGCGCAAGCGCGTATCAAGGATGTAGTCGGCTTGCTCGTTGGTCAGACTGAAGCGAGCCATCAGCACTGCTTTCGGCTCATCTTCGGTACGAATGATGCGAATCACCTCATCGAGATTCAGAAACGCGATTAACAATCCATCCAGTAAGTGCAGCCGCTGGCTGACGCGTTCGAGACGATATTCGAGCCGTCGTTTCACGGTGGCAAGCCGGTAGGCCAGCCACTCATTGAGCAGCACGGCTAGATTCTTGACCTGTGGCCGGCCATCTAGACCAATCATGTTCAGGTTGACCCGATAGGTACGCTCCAGGTCCGTGGTCGCAAACAAATGGCTCATCAGCGCCTCAGCGTCAACGCGGTTGGAGCGCAGCTCCAACACCAGGCGGATCGGGCTCTCGTGGTCCGACTCGTCGCGCAGATTGACAACCATGGGCAGCTTGCGCGCATTCATCTGCGCTGCGATCTGCTCCAATACGCGGCTCGGTGACGCCTGATGGGGCAATGCGGTAATGATCACGTCACCCTCTTCACGTTCGTAGCAGGCTCGCATGCGCATCGTACCGTTGCCGGTTTCGTACATGCGCAGGATGTCTTCGCGCGGCGTTATGATCTCGGCGTCGGTCGGATAATCGGGCCCCGCGATGTACTCGCATAGATCGCTCACGCTGGCCTTGGGGGATTCGAGCAAATGGATGCACGCCGCAATCACTTCGCGCAGATTGTGCGGCGGTATATCCGTGGCCATGCCAACGGCAATTCCCGTCGTGCCATTGAGCAGCACGTGCGGCACTTGCGCTGGCAACAGCGCGGGCTCTTCGAGCGTACCGTCGAAATTGGCCAGCCAATCGACCGTTCCCTGGCCGGTCTCCGCAAGCAACAGCTCCGCGAATGCGGATAGACGCGCCTCGGTATAGCGCATCGCCGCAAAGGACTTCGGCTCGTCGGGCGAACCCCAGTTGCCCTGCCCCTCCACCAGGGGATAGCGATAGGAAAATGGCTGAGCCATGAGCACCATGGCCTCGTAGCAGGCCTGGTCGCCGTGCGGATGATACTTGCCGAGCACATCACCAACGGTGCGGGCTGATTTCTTGAATTTGTTGCCTGCCTTGAGTCCCAACTCGGACATGGCATAGATGATGCGCCGCTGTACTGGCTTCAATCCGTCGCCAATGTGGGGCAAAGCGCGGTCGAGAATGACGTACATGGAATAGTCCAGGTAAGCCTTCTCGGTGAATTCCTTGAGCGGGATGCGCTCAAGCTCTTCCGGCGGTGTCTGCGTCGTCTCTGTCATGTATGGTCTTCAGCCCTGCGCTATGCTCACACGCTCTGAACAGCGCATGAGACGACTGCGGCGAACTAACTCACTTCGGCGAGATCGCCCTTGGTTTCCAACCAGGCACGGCGATCGGCGGCACGCTTCTTGGCCAGCAACATGTCCATCAGCTGCTGGGTGCCATCACCCGGACCAATGGTCAAGCGCACCAGCCGGCGGGTGTTGGGGTCCATCGTCGTCTCGCGCAACTGCAACGGACTCATCTCACCCAACCCCTTGAAGCGTGTCACACTAACCTTACCTTTCTTCTTCTCCGCCGCGATCCGGTCGAGCACACCCTGGCGCTCGGCTTCATCGAGGGCGTAGTAGATTTCCTGGCCGACGTCGACCCGATAAAGGGGCGGCATGGCCACGTAAACGTGGCCGGCCGCCACCAAGGGCCAGAAATGCCGCAGGAAAAGAGCGCAGAGCAGGGTCGCGATGTGGGCGCCATCGGAGTCGGCGTCAGCAAGTATGCAAACCTTGCCGTAGCGCAGACCGCCCAAATCGTCGGAGCCTGGGTCGACGCCAACCGCAACGGCGATGTCGTGGACTTCCTGCGACCCCAGCACTTCCGTTGGATCCACTTCCCAGGTATTCAGGATCTTGCCCCGCAGCGGCATGATGGCCTGGTACTGCCGGTCGCGCGCCTGCTTGGCGGAGCCGCCGGCCGAGTCACCCTCGACCAGGAACAACTCAGTGCGCTCGACATCCTGCGAGGCGCAGTCGGCCAGCTTGCCGGGCAGCGCGGGGCCTTGGGTGATCTTCTTGCGCACTACTTTGCGTCCAGCGCGCAGGCGCGTCTGGGCGCTGTTGATGGCTAGCTCAGCAATGCGCTCGCCAAACTCGATGTGCTGATTGAGCCACAGGCTGAATCCGTCCTTGACCACGCCTGACACAAATGCAGCGCACTCGCGCGAGGACAAGCGTTCTTTGGTCTGGCCGGAGAATTGGGGGTCGGCCAGTTTGACCGACAAGAGGTAACTGACCCGCTCCCAGACATCTTCCGGTGCTAACTTGACGCCACGCGGCAATAGATTGCGAATTTCGCAGAATTCACGAATCGCATCGGTCAAACCGGTGCGCAAACCATTGACGTGCGTACCACCCTGGGTAGTCGGAATGAGGTTGACGTAACTCTCCGTGACGAGACTACCGCCCTCGGGCAACCAGACGATCGCCCAATCGACCGCCTCATGGTTACCCTGCATGCTGCCGGCGAACGGCGCCTCGGGCAGTGTTTCGGCTCCCTCGAGTGCGTCTACCAGGTAAGCGGTGATCCCGTCCTCGTAATACCATTCTTCCCGCTCGCCGCTGCTCTCATCGGCAAAGGTCACCCGCAGGCGTGGGCACAATACCGCCTTGGCACGCAATACATGCTTGAGGCGCGGCACCGAGAATTTGGCCGAGTCAAAGAACTCGGCGTCGGGCCAAAAGCGGAGCGTAGTACCCGTATTGCGCTTGCCAACGGTCCCGATCTCCTCCAATGCTGAGATCCGGTCACCGTTGGCAAATGCCATGTTGTACTCTTTGCCATCGCGCTTGATCCAGACTTCCAGGTGCTTGGACAACGCGTTGACGACCGACACACCCACACCATGTAGCCCACCTGAGAAGCGGTAGTTCTTGCTCGAGAATTTTCCGCCGGCGTGCAGGCGCGTCAGAATCACCTCCACGCCTGGCACCTTCTCCTCGGGATGCAAGTCGACCGGCATGCCGCGCCCGTCGTCGGTCACCTCTAGCGAGCCGTCCTTGTACAGGGTGACATCGATACGCGTAGCGTAGCCGGCGATGGCCTCATCGACCGAGTTGTCGATGACTTCCTGGGCGAGGTGATTGGGGCGATCGGTCTGGGTGTACATCCCCGGGCGCTTGCGCACCGGTTCCAGACCAGTCAGGACTTCGATGGATTCAGCGGTATAGCCGGACTCAGACTTCATGCCTCATGACACGCCGTAGCAAAATGCATGGTTGACCGGCCCTCATGCGGGCCGCGCGTATCATAACGGAGAGCACCCCGCGTTTACTAGCGCATGAAAACAGGTGGGCCGGGGCACACACTTGCGCCCCGGCACGAAGCAGAAAGGGCAATCAGATCTTGAACTGTCCGACCAGCGACTGCAGATCCGAGGCCAAACGGGCCATCTCATTGCTCGCCGAGGCAAGCTGTTGCGCGCCACCGGCAGTCTGATTGGCAATCTGACTGATGGTGACGACATTGCGGTTGACCTCCTCGGCCACGTCGCCCTGCTGGCGCGCCGCCTCGGCGATCTGGTTGTTCATGCGCGAAATGTCGGCCACCGCAGTAGTGATACTCTCCAAGGCGTGACCGGCATTGGCCGCCTCCTCGACGCTACGTGTTGCCTGTGAGCGACCGTCACCCATGACATGAACGGCATCGCGCGCGCCGCCTTGCAGGCGTTCGATCATGTCCTGAATTTCCTGAGTCGATTCCTGGGTGCGCGAAGCCAGCGTGCGCACCTCATCGGCCACCACGGCGAAGCCGCGCCCCTGCTCACCGGCACGAGCCGCCTCGATCGCCGCATTCAAGGCCAGCAGATTGGTCTGCTCGGCAATGCCGCGGATGACATCGAGCACCGTACCGATCTGTTCGCTGTCGGCCTCCAGCTTCTGAATCACACCCGCAGCCTTCTCGACCTCGCTCGCCAGCCCATCGATGGCGTCCATGGTGCGGGCCACGACATGGCGTCCCTGAGCCGCCTGCTCATCGGCCCGCGTCGCCGCCTCGGCGGCGGTCATCGCATTGTGGGCGACGTCCTGGACAGTGGCGGTCATTTCGTTCATTGCTGTGGCCACCTGGTCGGTCTCGACTTGCTGGCTCTGCACACCGCTGTTGGTCTGTTCAGTGATGACGGAAACCTGCTCGGCGGACGCAGCCAGCTGAGCCGTGGAGTTGGCCACCTGACTGATTAGATCACGAATCTTGCCGTTGAAGGTGTTGAAGGCCCGCGCCAGCTGCGCGATCTCGTCCTTGCCGCGCACGGCCAGGGTACGGGTCAAGTCACCTTCGCCCTC
>Ga0209536_100001294_pt1 | contig 41528 bp, 31 predicted proteins | sample DeeMarSeWOR28_12_FD_187461 | JGI IMG/M metagenome (GOLD analysis project Ga0209536, IMG submission 187461) | Marine sediment microbial communities from White Oak River estuary, North Carolina - WOR-2-8_12 (SPAdes) (version 2) | ecosystem: Environmental > Aquatic > Marine > Intertidal zone >...
ATCGAGTCTCGGGTCCCCAGGGAAACCCCCGATTTCTCCTTCTGCGCAGGCGTTGCTGAGGATCAGGACACTGAGGAAAAGGCCGAGCCGACCGAACGAGTTATGCTTAGACACTGATCTACCCCCTAAGGGTAGCTATTAGCCCTCAAGGGTGTAGGTAACTATGCGCCTCTACACTTCTAGACAATGAAGTGCACCTTTAGGGATTATGTTTGGAGTCCCGCGAGGACGCCTCGCATGGCGTGGCGCTAAGGCCCGCCCCCCTTTTTGCTCGATTTCATCGATCGAGCGCGGCCGCCGGCTCAGCGCCAGATTCGCGCGCCCGAGATCCGCACGTTGCGGACGTACTTGATCGTCTTCGAAGGATTCCAAGGCGTGCGCCCTTGGTCGTCTCCGTAGTGCTTGATGTAGAGCTCCACCGCGCTGTGCTCTGGCAACGCTGTGACGACATCGACCTGCTCCACGGCGAGCACGCCGTTGACCCACGCAGCAAGCCTCGCGGTCGGGCCAGTCGCAAATTGCCACCGCATCTCGATGTCGAACCACTCTCCTACGGGCATGCCGATTTGCGACCACCCGGAGCCTTGGCCGTTGAATTCCCCGGGGCCACTGCCCCAATTGAACTCGAAGGTCATCGAGCCATCCTCGTTGACCACGATGCCTGGTGAGGTGTTCCAGCGTGCCTCGCCCTGCGCTGCCGTCGTGTGCCAGTCCAGGAAGGAGAGCCAAGGCCACTCGTCGCCGTTCGCGTCAATGGCCTCGGGGAAATACCATTCCTGCGCCACGTAAACGGGGGCGCCGCTCAGCGCGAGCTCACGAAAAGCCTCATTCTGAAAGCTCCAGATCCCCAATTCCGCTCGCGCTCCACCGCTGTCAAACTCGCCGTATTGACGGATCGCATATCCCGGGCCCCCGAGCGGGTCCGGCACGCGTGAAAGATTGACGCCGTTGGCGTCGCTGGGGGTCACGACATGGTCGATTGGGCGTTCGGTCAGAAACTCATCGAAGCCATAAGGCGAGCTGCCAGATTGAATGGAATCGGTCCAAACAAAGGGGGAGGCGGACGCACAGGTCTCAGCGAGGTTGGGACAGCTCGTGCCGCCGCTGGACGCCCCACCGCAGCCGGACACGAGTGTGTTTGAGAAAAAAAACAAAGCCACAGTCAAGAGCGCCCGGCGGCGTCCGGCGACCGGTCGCCTGCGGCTCGTGCGTGCTCCTCGATGGTTCATGCTGCGGTTCTCCCAAGCGAATTCTCGATTTTGCACCTCCCGATGACGGATGGCCATGAGAAAACGACGCTCGCGCATGCTCCCCTCATCCGTTTCCGCCGAGCGCTCACGCCCGTTCGCGAGAGTCATGCCCGATTTGGCCGCGGACCCTTGCGGTCTGCTAAACACTTTGAAGCAGCCCTCTTTCGGGGCGGCCCCTAGGCTTCCATGACGCTCGCGCATCAGACCAATTTCGACTCAAAGGTCAACCACGCATGAGGCCCGTACTTGGCCAGGGGAACGTCTGATGTGCGGGATTGCCGGCGCCGTCGGGTTCGCGGATCGCGGCGTGCTCGATGCGGTCGGTCGCGCGCATAGTGCGCTGCGGCACCGCGGTCCGGATGCCGAGGGCGTATGGCAAGACGTTCGGGAGCAGCGGGGTGCTGCGCTCGCGCATCGAAGGCTGGCGATCATCGACTTGTCTGCCGATGGCGCCCAACCGATGCGGGATACCGAGAGCGGACTCGCGATCGTCTTCAACGGCGAGATCTACAACTTCACAGCTCTTCGTGAAGAGTTGGAGGCGCTGGGGCACGTGTTTCACACGCGCACGGACACTGAAGTGCTTCTCAAGGCTCATGTTGCTTGGGGTGACGATGCGGTCGGACGGCTCAACGGGATGTTCGCGTACGCGCTTTGGGACAGCCGACGGCGCCGTGTGCTGCTGGTCCGTGATCGAATGGGCATCAAGCCCTTGTACTTTGCCTGGTCTGGGGAAACGCTGCTGTTTGCGTCCGAGCTGCGAGCGCTCTTGGCCACTGACTTGGTCCAACGGACGCTCGATCGACAGGGTCTGCAGAGCTACTTGTGGAACGGGTTCGTCGTCGGGCCGACCACCATCGTCGAAGGCGTGGAGCTTCTACCGGCCGGCTCGATGTTGGCTGTATTCGACTCCGGCAAGCAGGAACCCCTGCGTTATTGGCGGCAACCCACCGCGTACGGTAGAGACGATGACACGGCCGAGCTCAGCGATTGCCTTCTTGAGTCGGTGCGCATGCGACTGGTCGCGGATGTGCCACTCGGTGTTTTTCTCTCCGGGGGCGTCGACTCGAGCGCGCTCGCCGCGCTCGCCTCGCAGGTGTCAGAGCATCCCGTGCAGACCTTCAACATCAGCTTTGATGAGAACGAGTTCGACGAGTCGCCCTATGCAAAGCGCGTGGCCGAGTCGATCGGAAGTGAGCATCACGACATTCGCCTCACGCAGCAGCACTTCGCGAGCCAACTCGACGACGCCTTGGCAAGCATCGATCAACCGACCTTCGACGCGATCAATACCTATTTCGTGAGCCGGGCGGTGCGCGAAGCGGGCCTCACGGTGGCTTTGGCAGGGACCGGCGGCGACGAGCTCTTCGGCGGTTACTCGAGCTTTCGCGAGCTACCGACGGCCGTCCGATGGAGTCGCTTGGTTTCCACGATGCCCGAGACCTGGCTCCGGTCTGCGGCCGCGACCCTTGCCCGCATCAAGACCGGGCGCCCAGGTGAGGTCCCACCGCAAACGCGGTGGGGCAAGCTCGGAGATGCCTTGGCCACACGCGGGGATCTGCTGAAGATGTATCAGGTCTCGTATGCGCTGTTTACGGAGGCCTTTCTCGGGGAACTTTGCGCCTTCGAGCCCGGCGATGTCGAGTACGGACTCCCTCTCGAAAGGTCGCTCGAGCTCAGCGAGGAGGCATCAAAATGCAGTTTGCTCGGTGCGATTTCTCAGTTGGAGCAGGGCCTGTTTCTGGGGGAGCGCCTGCTCCGAGATACCGATGCCGCGAGCATGGCGGTCGCGCTCGAGGTTCGTGTTCCCCTTCTCGATCACAAGATCGTGGAGGCGCTCAGTAGGCTTCGCGACGCAACGCGCTTCGCCCCGATCGGTCAGAAGCGTCTCCTGCGCGAGCTCGGGTTGGGCGACATCGACCCCGCGCTCTTCGACCGCCCGAAGAGCGGCTTCGTGCTGCCGCTGGATCTGTGGTGCCGTCGACGGGTCAAGGGCGTCATCGATGCAACGTTTGCCGACCAGGAGCTTTGCGCTGCCGTTGGCCTGCGCCCCGAGGCGGTCGCTCGACTGTGGCGTAGCTATCAGGATGGCGCCCCGGGTTTGTACTGGTCCCGAGTCTGGTCATTGTTCGTTCTGCTAAACTGGTGTCGCGAGCATGGAGTAACTTTGTGACCTTTCGTCGCCGCTATTGCTTGATCAGTCCTTGTCGTGACGAGGCGCAGTACATGGTTCGGACCCTCGAAACCGTGACGAGCCAGTCTGAGCCTCCAGCGTTGTGGGTGATCGTCGATGACGGTTCGACCGACGCGACGCCCGAAATACTTCGAGATTGGGCGTCTCGTTTCGATTACATCCGGGTTGTGACACGGGCCGATCGCGGTGCGCGTAAGGTCGGGCCGGGCGTGATCGACGCGTTCTATGCAGGCTACGACACCATCGACCCGAACGACTTCGAGTTCATCTGCAAGCTCGACCTCGATCTCGATCTACCGCCACGCTACTTCGAAATTTTGATGGACAAGATGGCGGCGGACCCGCGCCTAGGGACCTGCTCCGGAAAGCCCTATATGCCTCTGAACGGCAAGCTCGTCAGCGAGAAGTGCGGCGACGAAAACTCGGTCGGGATGACGAAATTTTACCGCGTAACGTGCTTTGAGGAGATTGGCGGGTTCGTTCATCAAGTGATGTGGGATGGCATCGACGGGCATCGGTGCCGAATGCTCGGCTGGGTCGCAGCGAGCTATGACGAGCCGGAGCTGCGCTTCATCCACCTTCGGCCCATGGGCTCCAGCCACAAAGGCCTCGTCACGGGGCGCTTGCGGCATGGCTTCGGTCAATACTTCATGGGCACTTCCCTCATTTACATGACGGCCAGCGCCTTGTTTCGGATGACCCGACCCCCTTTGCTGATCGGCGGCATGGCGATGTGGTGGGGGTACATCAGGAGCATGCTCGAGCAGACGCCCCGGTATGGCGATGACGAGTTCCGGCGCTTCCTACGACGCTACCAGTGGCGCTGCTTGTTCCTCGGCAAAGCAGAAGCCACTCGCCGACTGAATGACGCCCAGCAAGACGTGTGGCGCGCCACACGAGCACGCTAGGCGAGCATTCGGCTCGGATCTCAAAACAGGGTGTAGATGAACGGTGCGGCAGCCGTTCCGCCGAGCACCACCAGTAAGCCGAGCAGGAGAATCGAGATGATGATGGGGGCCAACCACCACTTCTTGTTGGCCTTCAAGAAACCGATGAACTCTGAGACCAAACCCCTCTGCTTGCCCGAGGCTTGGGTCAGAAACTCGTTGTCCTTCTTGGGGTCGTTGCTGTCTGGCATGGCCGTCTCTCAATATTGATGGAAGTAGCTCTCTTTGTCCCGCGCGTGGCGCGCCTCCGACCAATACGTGGGCGCGCTCGGGTCGTAAGCCCGATGCATCGCGTCCTTGCCCAAGAGCCGGAAAACGATGGCAATTGGGCCAATAATCAGGAAAAACAGGGTCCCCATGATCAGGTAGGAAAGCACGAAGCCAATCGGGAACGCCAAAAGGGTCAAGCCAACGTAGAGGATGCGGTTTGCCCGTGGAGCTACCAACGAGAACAGCAGGGCGATGGTTCCCAGAGCCCCAAACGTCGCCACGACGGGGATGCGCGCGTCCCCGAGCCCGAACGAAAAGACGAGCTTTTCGTAGTAGGCGAGAGCCGCCAGTATTCCAAAGCCAACAAACGCGATCACGCCGAACTGACGCAGCGTCTTCGTATCGGGGTTGAAGTTGATTTCGACAAGCTTGCTCATGGCTAATCCAATGCGAACTGCTTCAGGTAAGCGTCACGGTCGATGGTCTGGGCGTTGGGCTGTTTGGACTTCTCGAGGACGAAGTTGTCGATCACCAGGACATCCATGTTGGTCCCCAGGAAGCACCGATAGGCGTCTTCTGGGGTATTGACGATAGGCTCCCCGCGGACGTTGAAGCTGGTGTTGATCAGAACCGGGCACCCGGTCTTGGCTTTGAACGCTTCTAAAATACCTGCGAAGCGCGGATGCCGATCGCGGTCGACGGTTTGGACACGCGCCGAATGGTCCACGTGTGTGATCGCCGGAACCACCGATCGCCTCTGATGCAGCTTGTCCAGCCCCGTTGCGCTTTCGTCGATCGGGAGACGCTTGTCCTGTTTGACCGGTGCGACGAGGAGCATGTACGGACTGTCCTCGTTCGGCCGCATGTCGAAGAACTCGTCGACGTGCTCGCGAAGGATTGCCGGGGCAAATGGTCGAAAAGACTCGCGGAATTTGATCTTCAGATTCATCGTCGACTGCATTTCCGGGGAGCGCGCATCACCGAGAATCGAGCGGGCGCCGAGCGCACGGGGCCCGAACTCCATGCGACCTCCCATGTGTCCGACGACATTTTGTTCAGCGAGCAGACCCGCGACCGCGTCGCAGAGCCCTTCTTCAGTCTCGTGGTATTCGTAAACGGCGCCCTGCGAGTCGAGATAGGCGCGCGTCTCGTCGTCCGAATAGTGCGGGCCCAAGAGCGAGCCGTGCTGCACGTCTTTGCCATGGTTGTCACGCGGCTCGTCGAGTAATTGGTGCCACGCAAAAAGCGCCGCCCCCAGCGCGCCACCGGCATCTCCAGCGGCAGGCTGGATCCAAACCTCGTCAAACGGCCCTTCGCGCAGCACGCGACCGTTCGCCACGCAGTTCAACGCAACGCCTCCTGCCATCGTGAGCTTGGACGAGCCAGTGAGCTCATGTGCGTGGTGGGCCATCCGGAGCACGACCTCTTCGGTCACCGCCTGAATGGACGCGGCGATGTCCATCTCTCGCTGAGTGATCTCGGTTTCGGATGTCCGCGGGGGTCCATCGAACAGCTCGTTCATCTTGGAAGACGTCATCCGGTCGTTGTAACAAAACGCGAAGTAGTCCATGTTCATCCTGAACGACCCGTCTTCCTTGAGGTCCAACAGCTCGTTCATGATGCGATCCCGATAGACCGGGTTGCCATAAGGCGCGAGGCCCATGAGCTTGTACTCACCGCTGTTTACACGGAAGCCCGTGAAGTAGGTGAACGCGGAGTAGAGAAGACCGAGAGAGTGCGGAAAGCGCAGCTCCTTCAACATCTCGATCCGGTTGCCACTCCCCTTTGCAATACTGGCCGTAGTCCACTCGCCCACGCCGTCCATCGTGAGGATGGCTGCCTCCTCGAATGGTGAAGGGAAGAACGCGCTCGCCGCGTGCGATTCGTGGTGCTCCAAGAACACGAAGCGGCCCTTGTATTCACCCCCCAAGCCCTTTCGCAGCTCGCGCGGGGTGTAGAGCTTCTGCTTCAGCCAAAGCGGGAGCCCCATCAAGAACAGCTTGAAACCCGATGGGGAGTACGAAACGTAGGTTTCGAGGATACGCTCGAACTTCAGCAGCGGCTTGTCGTAGAAGACGACCAAGTCGAGGTCGCCGCGTTCGATGCCCGCCTCCTCGAGGCAGTAGTCGATGGCGTTCTGCGGAAACGAATAGTCGTGCTTCTTCCGCGTGAAGCGCTCTTCCTGGGCCGCGGCGAGGATCTCGCCATCGCGGACCAAGGCAGCCGCGCTATCGTGGTAATAGGCTGATATTCCAAGGATGTTCATGCTTTGCTTGCCGCAGAGCAAGGTAGCGGATCTGCGGAGCCCTCGCCAAGGAATGTGCTTTGGTATCTGCGGGTGACCGGTCCCCGGTTTCAATCTCGCCGCGCCGCACGACGCTCGCCCTATGGAATGAGCTGAGCTTCCAGGATCAACTTCGCGAGTGCGCGGCCGGATTTATCGTGGGCGAAGGGCGTCCAGTGGAAGTGCGACTGGTGCCAATAGAGCTGCTCCTGGCCGACGTAGGGCAGCAGCTCGTCGCGCATCGAGAGGAAATACAGTCCTGGCTGGCCCAGATTGAACTCCTCGATTGGAAAGCTCTCCACCAGATCGTCCCCTACTTCGGTCGGAATACTCTGGATGACGAAGGGGATCCCGCGCTCCCGAAGCTGTTCGTAGGTGCGCTGGAAGATGGCCCCCGCCAGCGCCCGATCCGTACTGCGCTCTCCGGCTCCCGTTTCGGGCGTCGCCTCTGGGGCACCCGTCTCTTCCTGGGGTTGGGGTTCGGACTGCTGATCGTCGAGAAGGTTGGCTTCATTGGCGCGCACCATCTCGGCTTTCACGATGGAGGTCGCCCGCTCTTTGATGAACGCGAAGGCGTTCGAACGCTCGGACAGCAGATTGAAGAACCAGCTGCTGTTGAGAAAATTGCCCAGTCGTCCGGCTGGAACGTAGGTTTGTGCCGCAGTTTCGAGCTGCCCGTCGTTCAGCTTGAACAAGCCCGTGCGTACGTTGTCCGTCAGGTCATTGATGAAGTAAGACAAAACGACCACGTCCGGTTCATACTTCAGGAGCTCTCGTTCGAGGTAGAGGGCCTCCTCGGCGTTCGAGAAGCCCGACACACCGGCATTCAGCACCTGAACTTGGTGGCCGCTGTCCCTCAGCTGCTTCTCCAACACCATCGAGAACGACTGATCGACGTCGACCTCGTAGCCGATCGTGAACGAATCGCCGAGAGAGACGATGCGCCTCACTCCGGGCGGCTTCTCGTAGTCGAAGTCGCGATCATCGCGCATGCCTTGCTGGTTGATCCGAAACTCCCAAGTACCATCCGCCGACTGGTGTCGGTAGTGGGACCCTGGATCGTTGTAGCGAAGCCCCCAGGGCGCCTCGACGACGTGACGGGGAAATTTGACCTGCTCACCGTAGAGAAGCAGAACCATTCCCTCGACGAGCGCGAATGCCACGATGCTGCCTAGGAGCATGGCTAACAGCGCCTTTAGCCAGGATTTCTTCAAGCGTTCGCTCCTCTCTCCACCGATCTGATCAGCATAGCAGACAGAGAGTGTGGCAGCTGAGGTGCGTCATCGTCTAATCTCATTAAGGCGTGACGACCTGTGGAGTAAAGCTGGTGCTCGAGGATGGCACCGAAATGCAAGGCGCAGCATTTGGCGCACGGCGGCCAGTGGCGGGGGAGGTCGTTTTCAACACGGCAATGACCGGCTACGTGGAGACGCTCACCGACCCGTCCTACAAAGGTCAGATCCTGGTGATGACCTATCCACTAGTCGGGAACTACGGCGTGCCGCCGAAGCGCGCGCCTGGCTCGATCGAGCTGCCATACGAGTCGAGCCGGATCCAGGTGCAGGGCTTGATCGTTCAACGCTATGTCGATCAGCACAGCCATCACGCCGCCAGCCGCTCTCTCGATGCCTGGCTTCAGGAAGATGACATTCCGGCCGTGCATGGGATCGACACGCGCACGCTCACGCGACGGCTCCGCGAGCACGGAACGATGCGCGGCTGGCTCGTCCCCGACGGATCAAAGTTGGAAGACGCTCAGCAGCTCGCGGCATCGGTGGACATGACCAAAGATGTGTTTCGCGCCGTCGCTCCGAACGAGCCGATTCGATACGACGGTGGCCATCTAAAGATCCTCGCGGTGGATGTGGGGATCAAGGACAACATCATTCGCTCCTTGCTCACGCGTGGCGCGAGCGTCATCCGCGCTCCTTGGCACGCCGAGCTCGGAAAGCTCGCGGAAGAAGCCGACGGAATCGTGATTGGAAACGGTCCGGGTGATCCAAAGAATCTGGGGCCGCTCGTCGAGCAGCTCCGTCAGTTGCTCGGCCACTTCGACAAGCCGATCTTCGGGATCTGCCTGGGCAATCAGATCCTGACGCTCGCCGCTGGTGGCGATACCTACAAGCTGCCCTATGGGCATAGGGGTGTGAATCAGCCCGTTCAAGATCTGTTGACCAGGCGTTGCTACATCACCAGTCAGAACCACGGCTATGCGGTCCAGGATGCGGCGCTTCCGCCCGATTGGGAGCCCTGGTTCGTCAACATCAACGATGGGACCAACGAGGGCGTTCGCTCGCGGATCCGCCCGTACTTCAGTGTTCAGTTTCACCCCGAGGCCAACCCGGGCCCGAAGGACACGGGCTTCCTCTTCGACGATTTTCTCAGGCTCGTTGGAGCCATGGCACGGCGCTAAACAATGTACGGATCGTATCTTCCAAAGAAACCGAAGCGAGCGCTCGTCCTGGGCTCCGGGGCGCTTCAGATCGGTCAGGCCGGCGAGTTCGATTATTCTGGCTCGCAAGCGATTAAGGCGCTCAAGGAAGAGGGGATCAAGACCATTCTGGTCAACCCCAACATCGCGACGATTCAAACGAGTGCGGAGCTCGCCGATCAGATCTATCTGGTGGCTGTCACGCCGGAATTCGTCGAGCGCATCATCGTCCAAGAAGAGGTCGATGCGATCATGCTGTCCTTCGGCGGCCAAACGGCCTTGAACTGCGGCCTTGCCCTTCACGACAGCGGCGTGCTCGCCAAGTATGGGGTTCAGGTGATGGGGACGCCCGTGGAGGCGATTCGCGACACGGAGGACCGCGCGCTCTTCATCGGGCGCTTGTCCGAGATCGGCGTTCAGACGGCGCGGAGCAGGGCCTGCGGGACGCCAGACGAGGTTCGCGCCGCGGCCACCGAAATAGGCCTTCCTGTGATGCTCCGAGGCGCGTTTGCCCTAGGTGGCAAAGGAAGTGGCATCGTCGAGAACCAGGCGGAGCTGGATGACGCGATCCGAAGGGCGTTCTCGGGGGAGCAGTCACAAGTGCTCGTGGAGGAGTGTCTCCGAGGTTGGAAAGAGATCGAGTACGAGGTCGTCCGCGATGCCAGGGACAACTGCATCACGGTCTGCAACATGGAAAACCTCGACCCGATGGGCATTCACACGGGCGAGTCGATCGTCATCGCACCTTCACAGACCTTGAACGACGAGGAGTATCAGTTCCTTCGCGAGGTTGCGATTCGAACGGTTCGGCATCTCGGCATCGTCGGGGAATGCAACATTCAATATGCACTCGACCCCGACAGCCTCGAGTATCGAGTGATCGAAGTCAACGCGCGTCTGTCGCGTTCGAGCGCGTTGGCGAGCAAAGCGACCGGCTACCCGCTCGCTTACGTCGCTGCAAAGATCGGGATCGGTTACACGCTTCCCGAGATCCCGAACTCGATTACGCGACGGACGACTGCCTTCTTTGAGCCGGCACTCGATTACATCGTCTGCAAGGTGCCTCGTTGGGACCTCAGCAAGTTCCAGGGCGCGGCCATGGGCATCGGCAGCGAGATGAAGAGCGTTGGCGAAGTGATGTCGATCGGGCGAACGTTTCCCGAGGTCATTCAGAAGGCTCTTCGCATGCTCGACATTGGTGTCAGTGGCTTGGATCCGACCGCATTCGAGTTCGATGACATTCGCTCTTCACTAAAGAATGCGACCACGCATCGAATTTTCGCGATCGCGCGAGCGTTTCTCGACGGCTTGACCGTCGCCGAGATTCACGACCTGACGCAGGTCGATGAATGGTTTCTAAGCCAGATCGAAAGCATCACGCGAATGCACGTGACGCTGCGGCAAAGCAAGCTCCCGTTGTCGGCTTCATTGCTGAGAGAGGCCAAGGAACTAGGCTTCAGCGATCGAGCGATCGAGATGCTAGCCGATGCACCGCCACATTCGATTCGGCGGGCCCGGAAAGAATACGAGATCCTGCCGCACACGGCGCAGATTGACACGATGGCCGCCGAGTTTCCGGCCGACACCAACTATCTCTACACCTCGTATCACGCGCGCCATTCGGACGTGACCCCGTCTTGGAGGAAGAAGGTTTTGGTTCTGGGCTCTGGTCCCTATCGTATCGGTTCGAGCGTTGAATTCGATTGGTGCTGTGTGAACGCCGTTCAAGCGGCAGCCGATGCCGGCTACGAAACCATCATGCTCAACTACAACCCCGAGACGGTGAGCACCGACTACGACATCTGCGACAAGCTCTACTTCGAAGAGATCTCGTTCGAGTCGGTGATGGATCTTTGCGAACGCGAGAAACCCGACGGCGTAATCGTCAGTATGGGCGGTCAGATCCCCAACAATTTGGCGTTTCGCCTCCACCAGGAGGGGATCAAGATTCTCGGCACGAGCCCCGAGGACATCGACCGCGCCGAGGACCGCAACAAGTTCAGCGCGCTGCTGGACGAAATTGGGGTGGACCAGCCTCGCTGGATGAGCCTCACCGACGCCAATGATGCACAGAAGATCGTGGAGCACCTCGGCGGCTTCCCAGTCTTGGTGAGGCCGAGTTACGTCCTCAGTGGTGCGGCGATGAGCGTTGCCCACGAGCCGCAGGAGCTCAGCCGCATCCTGTCGCGCGCTGCGAGGATCAACCCGGATTATCCGGTGGTGGTCTCGAAGTTCGAGGTGCACGCTCGCGAGATCGAGATCGATGCTGTTGCCGATCAAGGAGAGATCGTGTTGTGGGCTGTCAGTGAGCACATCGAGGACGCCGGCGTACACAGCGGCGACGCGACTCTCGTATTGCCGCCTCAGACGCTCTATATCCGGACGATTCGGCAGATCCGCCGTATCGCAGCTGCGATTGCACGAGAGCTGAACATCACGGGCCCATTCAACATGCAGTTCCTGGCCAAGCTCGGAGCCGTGAAGGTCATCGAATGCAATTTGCGGGCTTCCCGCAGCTTTCCTTTCGTCTCGAAGGTCACCGGGACGAACTTCGCGGCCGAGGCGACCCGGCGGATGCTGGGGTTGAAGCATGATGTGTCGAACGAGACACTGGCGCTCGACTATGTGGGCGTGAAGGTTCCGATGTTTTCTTTCTCGCGCATCGTTGGGGCCGACCCGATGTTGGGCGTGGAGATGACCAGCACCGGAGAGGTCGGTTGCCTTGGCGCAGATCTCAACGAAGCTCTATTGCACGGTCTACTCGCGACAGGTTTCCGGTTCCCGAGTGCGGGTGTGTTGCTATCGCTCGGCCCCATCGCCGAGAAGTACAGCTTCGCGGATGAGGCCAGGCTGATCGTCGAGGAGCTCGGGCTTCCGATTTACGCGACCAGGGGCACGGCCGAGCGCCTGATAGAGGTAGGCGTGGATTGCATCGCAGTCGAGAAGGAGCCGGGGCCGGGCACGAGCGCACTCGACGTGATTGACGACGGTCGAGTCGACCTGGTGATCAACATTCCGCGAGACTACGACGAGCAAGGTCGCCCAGACGGATATCTGATCCGTCGCCGTGCGGTAGACGCGGGCATTCCGCTCGTCACGGACCTCCAACTAGCGGGCGCAGTCGTCGAGGCCTTGAGGGCAAGACGGCCCCATGAGCTCGGTGTCGTCCCTTGGAACGACTACATCGGACGACGAACCGTGCCGCTCAGCTGAGTCACACCTCGCTCACCAGCCGCGTCGATCGATCTCCGCTCGAATCCAGTCAGCGACGATCCGGTTTCCCTGCACAGAGTAATGAAACCGGTTCAGAAACCAGGCGCTGGCATCGGCATCTGCCGGTTGGGCGAGAAACGCATCCTTCAGGTCGATGAATTCAAGACCTTCTTCGATACAAAAATCTCGGATGGGATCCATGATGCCGGGCTGGCCACCTCGAATTCGTTCGATCGAGAAGCCGTCAGGCAAAATCAGCACGACCGGACGGGTCTTCCGCTCCTTGGCGGTCGCAACGAAACGTTGCACCAACTGCTCCAAGATCTTGAACCCAGACGATGATTCGTTGAACACGCCACCGCCCCTCGGGCCAATCAAGGGCCGGTCGGGGTCGATCAGGCGACGCTTGACCTGCGACCAAGCTGCTAAGAAGAGGCGGCCGGCGCGAGAGTACTTGAACAGCCAACTCTCGTAGACGAGAGGCTCGTACCAGTAATCGTATGCGCCGAGCTCGCGGAACGAGGACGGGTCTTGCAGATAGCGTTGAAAGTCACTGAGCTGGCGCAGGTCGTTTGGCGCAAGCGATAGAGCATCGCCGTCGACGACAAAGCGGGGCTTCTTGATGAAGTCGTAGGTAGCGGCTCCGGGCGCCATGAACACACCCGAGATCCTCATGACTCGCTCCAGCGTGGGCGTGGCAATCCCAAATAACACGATGGCGGGATCTAGTTCGGCGCCTTCAGACAAGAATCGAAGATAAATTTGGTCCTGCCCGTATCCGGGAACGCCATAATTGAGCACTTCGGTTTGGCTACGCGTTTGCTCGATGACCGTGGGCCAGGCTTCGCCGGTGAGGACCTCCGACCCGTAGACGAATGAATCTCCGAAGGCAGCAAGGCGCAAGACATCCGGCGGTGGGCGCTCCGGGTAGTCGTGGGCGCTCCGCAGGCCTTGGCTGTTGATGATGTCAGGACCGTTGTCCAGATTCGGCCTCGGCCGCCAGCCCAATTCGCTGTGGAACTCCGCCAGCGAGTCGGGACGCCCGTCGAGCATATCGGTGATGCTCGTGACCAAGCGCGCGTTGCGGTCCTGGAGACTCGTCGCATGTCCTCCAAAAATCTGCGGCTGAATCATGAGAACCGAGGCAGCCAAAATTTCGATGACACCCAGCGTCATGGCGATCATGCTCAGCCAGAGCAGCGTACGGCGCCCGAAGCTCTTCTCGCGACCGGGCGGCGCAGGTTCCGTGGCTTGCGGCATCGCAGTGACTATACTCAGATTGCGCTCGATCAGGTACTTCGGGAGCGCTCGGTTGACCTAGGAATGTGGAGCCGACCTAGTGAGGCTCTCGGGGCCATGACAGCATCGCAACCAAGAACAGCTGCTGCAGGCGGCCGCGAGACCGTGATGAGCAGTGCATGGGCGGCGTCCTCGGCGCGCAGGGGTTGGTGAGTCGGGCGTGTCTTACTTCAGCGGCGGCAACATACTGAGCATCCTAGCGTTCTTCATCTGGATCCCGATTGCGCTAGACGGAATGCGACGCTGGCCTCCGGCAAAGGCCATGGCCGTTCTCTTTTTCGGCGGACTGCTCCTTCTTCCGCAGGTCGTGTACTTCAAGCCGCCCGGGCTTCCTGAATTCAGGAAGCTCGACATCATCCTCGTCTGGCTCTTCATCGGCGCAGCGGTCTTCCACCGCGAACGCTTGAAGTCAGTGCCAAGAAGATGGTGGTTCAAACTCAGCCTTGGGCTGTTCATCATCGGCTCAATCCTGACCGTGGCCTTGAACGCCGATGGGTTCAGAGTCGGGCCTCGATTCATTCCGGGGCAGGTTCCATATGATGCCGTTCATCTGGCGATCATCGCCCTGCTAAACGCCACCCTTCCGTTCTTCCTAGGCGCTGCGATGTTCAGGAGCTCTGGGGACCTGCGGGTCCTCCTGAAGACGATGGTGGTGGCCTCGCTCTTCTATTCGCTTCTCCAATTCGTGGAGCTGATCCTCAGCCCACAGTTGCACCGTTGGGTCTATGGATTCCACCAGCACGGCTTCTCGCAGACCATCCGTGACGGTGGCTATCGTCCCATGGTCTTCATGGCGCATGGCCTTGCACTCGCGCTCTTCACCTCGCTGACCGTCATGGCAGCCGCAGCTTTGTACCAAGGGAAGATGAAGACTCCGCGATTTCGACCGGGCTGGGCCATGGGGTACCTTGGGGTGGTTCTGTTCCTCTCGAAGAGCGTCGCATCCTTTCTATACAGTTTGATGGCGGCGCCACTCATCTTCTTCACCTCACCGCGAGTCCAAGCTCGGGTTGCGACCGCGTTGGTGCTGTTCCTCTTCCTCTACCCTGTCGTGCGAGGGAGTGATTTGATCCCGTTGGAGAAAATCAAAGAGTTCTCCGAAGAACAATTCGGCCACGAGAGAGAGATCTCGCTGATGTTCCGGTTGGAAAACGAGTCGGTGTTGCTCGACCGGGCGCTGGAGCGCCCCTGGTTTGGGTGGGGAGGTTACTGCAGGGCGTGTTTGTTCGATCCCTGGACCGGCGACCAGGCGCTGGAATCTACACGCGACGGGGATTGGATCATCCAACTCGGGGACTCCGGGATCGTCGGCTTCATCGCCAAGTTCAGCTTGCTGTTGTTCCCGCTCCTCGCTCTGCTGCGACGGCTGAAGTCCCTTCCGCGTGCATCCGATCGGCGACTTCTAGCAGGGCTGGGGCTCATGATCGGCTTCTGCGCCTTCGACTTGATTCCCAATGGCGACTTCACTCGATTGGGCACGCTTCTCAGCGGAGCTCTTTGGGGTTGTCTGACGGGTATCTCCCAGCAAGCTGCAGAGATGCGAAGAAAGCGTAACTTGGCCCGGGCTGCTGCTGCCAACGAAGACAAGGGAGCCGCACCGGCCGCCTTGGCGGGTATGGCCGGGCTCCTCGCTCTGGTGGTCGCTACCCCAGCGGCAGCCGCGGCTCCTGATGGCGTGGGCGGGGGGTTTGCCGACCCTGGCATCGAAGGAGCCTACTTTGCAAACCCCGATCTCGAGGGAACGCCCTCATTCACTCGCCGCGATCTGCGAATCGACTTTGATTGGGACGAGGTCCGACCTGTCGGTGGCTCGACCGCGGAGCCGTACCGCTCGTTTCCGACGGACCGATTCTCGGTTCGCTGGCGGGGGCAAATCATCCCGCGATTCAGCGAAGCCTATACGTTCCTCGCGGACGCCGATGATGGAGTTCGCGTCCGCGTACGAGGCTCCGGGCAGTCGACCTGGAGCACCTTGGTCGATCGCTGGACGGAAGCCGGTGCGTTCGAGTCCCAGCCGTTCGTGATGCGTGCGGGCGAGCTCTACGACATCGAGGTCGAATATCGTGAGCTCGAAGGAACGGCACGATGCCGGCTCATGTGGAAGAGCAGCAGCACACCCGCGGAAGTCATCGACCCCCTCCGCCAGCAAGGAATCAACCTGAGCCGCTATGTCTGGGCGGACTATCTCTGGGCCGATCTGATGAAGAGTGCGCGCTACGGCCAGCGCGCGGATCAGATCGACGCACAGGGATGGCCCAAGGCATCCGGGGTCGAAGTCGTCGTCAGCGAGAAGTTCTACGCGAGCGATCCCGAGATGTCGGGAACGTATCTCTTGCGGTTCGAGGGTCAGGCCGAGGTTTTGCAGGAGTGTTGTGACAATCCTGTGTTTCAAGCGGACGGGCGCAGGTTCGAACGGAACTTGCCGAGGGGAGCGGGGTACGACGCCTCGACTAACAGCACGACGTCGTTGATGACGCTGTCGGGCTCGAGAACCATGATCGTATTTGGCGACACGAAGCGCCGCCCAGACGGCCGCGGTGACGGAGTCTCCCGGATCCAGCTCATGCGACCTATCGCGCAGGGGAGCGCGGAGCATCATCGGCCTGACGAAATCGCCTATCGCCCGTTCAAGCGGGTCATCGAGGACAACTTCACCGTGCTGCGCTTCGTCGCTTCTGCAGACAACCAAGGTGAGCATTGGGCGGACCGGGTGCCTCCGGACTATGCGTTCTTTCTGGGGCCCAACGGCGAGCTCAATTGGGAGTACATGATCATCCTCGCCAACGAAACCGGTCGGGATCTCTACATCACGATCCCGATCGCTGCGGACGACGAGTATCTCGAAAAGCTCGCGCTACTCATGCGCCACGGGTCCGATGGTCGCGAGCCGTATCGCGGCCCGACGTCGAATCCGAGCTACCCACCGCTCAATCCCAACCTGCGGATCTACGTCGAGCTCGACAACGAGATCTGGAACTGGGCATTCCCCACGACGGACACGGCGCAGCGGCTGACCAAGCTCGCGCACGAAGAGGATTCGGCTGCCTGGAAGATCATCGACTACGACGGCCAGGCGGGCGACCCCAGTGGGATGAAGGCGATTCGCCGCTGGCATGCGCTTCGAACCGTGCACGTTAGCAACGCATTCAGGCGCGCATGGGGCGATGAGCCCATGGGCTCCAAGGTCAGGCCGCTCCTCGAGTATCAGTACGACAATTATCAGGACACGGCGCTCTCATCGCTCGACTTCATCGACGGCTACTACAACAACCGGTCGAGTGAAAACGTCGCTGACCCTCATCCGGTGAGCTATTTCCTTTGGGGCGCAGGCGGAGCGGCCTATTACGGTCTCGAGAACCGCACCGGGCAGCAGACCCACACCCTGTTCACAGACGCGGACTTCGAGGAGACCTCCGTCGAGCCGAAAACTGTGCGCTTCCGGCCATCGGGGACGGCTTGGAACTTCGAGGGCAAAGCCGGGCTGATTCGCCCCGGAGGCGAGAAACGAATCGATGGGCTCAGCAACCTGCCGACGCCGAGCTCCGGCGAGCAGGCAGCCATCCTTCTCGGGGGCGGCTCGATGAGCCAGCAGATACGCTTCAAAAGGCCGGGGGCCTACGCCATAGCCTTCAACGCTGCAGGCTCCGGACAAGATTGGCCCGGCTTCCAACGTTTCGACATCTTATTGGATGGAAACAAGATCAGTCCGCGAGACCAAGTCGACTATCGGGTGAGTCCTCGCACTGCGATGATCGGCGGCTGGTCGCGGAGCCTCAACAGCCTAGATGAGGCCTGGGGTAGCGCGGTGTTTCAGATCAACGAGCCTGGTTCGCACACGCTTAGCTTCGTGGCCCGCGGCGAAGCGGTCGACTACTTGTTGGTCGACAACGTCCGAGTTGCGAGCGCCGACGCGATCATGACCAGCGGGTTCCACAAAGGAGAGGCGCTCGGCCAAGAGGCAGCTCCAGACTTGGCCCATCAGCTGAAGACCCAAGCCAAATACGCTCGCGCATTTGGGCTACAGGTCGTCGCCTATGAGTCGGGCTGGTCTCTCGGCGGGGATTTCAATCAGGTGCCGATCCAGAACTGGTGCAAGCTCCAGGACCCCAGGGCCACGACGATCAACGATCAGGCGATTACCTGGTGGGATCGGTCGGGAAGCCTCCTGACGATCTGGGGAGTCTATACGTACTGGCCAGCCCACGATTTCGCGGGCGCGGCAAACTATCCGCTGATGCAGAGCATCCGCGGAGCCACGCGACGCCTGCGTGCCGAGCCGACCTATGGCCGACCCCTCCCGACGACACTACGACTCGACGATGCCGATTGGTCGCAGCGCACCGAGAAAACCGGCCCTTGGTGGTATCACTACATCCCTTGGCTCAACGAGCCCGTCGACCAGTGGCACGCTTGGATGCTGACCGCACCGACGACCGGGACCTATACCATTCGTATCCAAGGTGGAGGAGTCGGCCGCATGCTCGTCGAAGTCGATGGGGAGCCCGTTGCCAAGTTGGACTCCGTGGAAAAGGCCGCGAGCGCACCGCTGGCCGTGAAGCTCACGAAAGGGGCGCATGCGTTGCGCATCGTCGTGGTTGACGGTCGTCTGGATCTCGACCGAATCGAGGTTACACAGGACTAGGCGCCCGCAGTCATGGTTCTTCACGATTTCCCACCCAGGTTCCCAGATGCTCCGAATGGCGATGCCTCCGAGTCCGCCCCAGCGGACCGGGTCTACGTGCAACGTTTCAATGTGCCCTTCGAGTATCCGGTGCGTTTCACAAGCGGCGTATTCGAGGCCGGCAACCCAGCATTGCACGAGGTCATCAGCCGGCTCGAACGAGGCCGCCGACATCGCGTCTTTTGTGTGGTGGACAGTGGCGTGTCGGACGCCTGGCCCGATCTCAGTGCAAGCATCGAGGGGTATTTTCGCTCGCATGCCGACAAGCTCGAGCTCCTGGGGCCCCTGGAGATCGTCCCCGGCGGAGAGCGCGCCAAGCACACGCCCGGGCTCGTCGACAGCTTGTACCGGCGGTGTCAGGAGCTGGGCGTCGACAGGCAGTCCTTCTTCGTCATCGTCGGTGGCGGAGCTGTGCTCGACGTGGCCGGTTACGTAGCCGCGACCACCCATCGTGGTGTTCGCACCATCCGGATTCCCACGACGGTCCTCGGGCAGAACGACTCTGGCATCGGCGTCAAGAACGGTTTCAACGCGTTCGGGACCAAGAACTACATCGGAACCTTTGCGCCGCCCTTCGCAGTCATCAACGACGGCGATTTCATCTCGACGCTGTCCGACCGTGATGCGATCGCGGGAATGGCCGAAGCGATCAAGGTTGCGTTGGTCCGCGATGCGGCATTCTTCAGCTGGCTCGAAGCACACGCGGAGGACCTGGCTCGACGCCAGGCTGATGCGATGGACTTCATGATCCGCCGGGGGGCCGAGCTCCACATGACGCACATCACCGAGTGTGGCGATCCCTTCGAACGCGGGAGCGCGCGCCCTCTGGATTTCGGTCACTGGGTGGCACACAAGCTCGAAACGGTGAGCGAACATCGTTTGCGACACGGTGAGGCGGTGGCCGTCGGCATGGCGGTGGATAGCCGATACAGCGTAGAGGCCGGACTGCTGGAGGAAGCCGGACTCGCACGAATTTGCGCAGTGATCGATCGCATAGGCCTTCCACTCTGGGACGATGCGCTGTCATCCACGAACGATGCCGGTCAGCGCGTGATTCTCGACGGTCTCGAAGAGTTTCGAGAGCACCTTGGAGGGCGCCTGACGGTTACACTCCTCAGGGGGATCGGCCACAGCATCGAGGTTCATGAAATGGACGAGAACCGGATTCTGAGCGCGTTGCGCTGGCTGGAAGCTCGATGGAGCTAGCGTCCTCGGGCGCCCATCTGACGTATTGCACGAACATTCATCCGGGCGAGCGCTGGGATGAAGTGCGCGCCAATCTGCAGCGATACGCTCTCGAGGTGAAGCGTATCTGCGCCCCCGATGCGAGCTTTGGCCTGGGTTTGCGGCTGTCTGCGCACGCGGTGCAGAGCCTCCGGCAACCTGATGCACGCGAGGATCTTCTCGCATTTCTGCAGGCCAACGACCTGTACGTATTTACAATCAATGGCTTTCCTTATGGAGAGTTCCATCAGACCCGCGTCAAGGAGCAGGTGTATCGTCCCGACTGGCGGGATCAGCGGCGACTCGTCTACAGCAATGGCTTGGCCGAGGTTTTGGCGAAGCTTCTCCCCGCGGGCGAGGTACAGGGCAGCATCAGCACCGTGCCTGGCGGGTTCAAGCCGGAGATCCGAAGCGAAGACGATGTCCACGCCATGGTGGAACACCTCTTGTCGCATGCCGCGGAGCTCCACCGCATCCACGCGTCTACCGGCCGAGTCCTATCTCTCGCCTTGGAACCCGAGCCGTGCTGCTTCCTGGAGACCATCGAGGAGACCTGTGGGTTCTTCGACCAGCACCTGTTCTCGGATGCCGCCGTGAAACGGTTTGCCGTCGCCACGGGTTTGAGCTCCACGGAAGCCGCGTCGGCGCTGCGTCGTCACCTCGGTGTCTGCCTCGACGCATGTCACGCGGCAGTGGAGTTCGAGGATGCCAGGGGATGCATCGAGTCGCTGCGCCGTCATGAGATCGACATCAAGAAGCTTCAGCTGAGCGCAGGCCTACGGGTGCCTGACCCCCAAGCGATTCCGACACCAGTCTTCGAGCGTTTGGCGGACGACGTGTACTTGCACCAGGTCGTCGAGCGGAGCGACACGGGTCTATTACGACGCTACGTCGACCTGCCTGAGGCGCTCGAGTCGTTGCGGGCCGGGCGCTCCGCGGGAGGGGAGTGGCGCATTCACTTCCATGTTCCCATCTTCCTCGACGCGCTCGATCCCTTCGAAAGCACCCAGGGTTTCCTCCGTGAGCTCCTCGCTCTCCAGAGAACACTGGGCCTATCTCGGCATCTCGAGGTGGAAACCTATACCTGGGACCTGCTGCCGGATGCCTGGCGCCAAACCGATGTGGTCGACGCGGTCGCGCGAGAGCTAGATTGGGCAAAGAGCCGTCTCACCGAGCCTCGGTCGAAGGGGCCTCAAGTTCCAGGGATATAGCGTTGAAAGAGCAGGGTCAGAGCGAAGCCAGCCAGCGCTAGTAGCAGGGGTACACCGCCTCCATGCATCCCGATCAAGAGCGCATCGACCAAGGAGATACCCGCGACGAGGCCCCCCACCGGCCAGGCATGCTTCAAGCGCCCCTGGTTCTCCAGCTTGGCCACCTGGGTGAGTCCAAGCAGGTAGACGAAAAGCACGGCGCACCCGAGGGCCAGATCCGGAGTCAACACGGGGCGGAGCGCCAGGGCGGCCATGACGTACAATGAGATCCGGCAGATTCCCATCAGAAGCGGACTGAAGGGATTGTTCTTGTGGTAACGATCATAGAGGAGCACGGTCAGCGCCAGGATCATTCCCGCGCCGACGCTCAGCCAGCTGGCCCCACCCCCCGGGACCACAACGAGCAAGATGAGCAAACCGATCCCGCCGAGCAGCATCGCGAAGCCAAGCACGAAAGCGGTGCGCGCCGTGACCTCGCCGGACGGAATGGGCCGCTCTGGACGCTCGAGCCGATCGAGCTCGGCGTCGAAGGCGTCGTTGAGAAACATACCGCCAACGTAAAAAGAGGATCCGGCGAGCATGAGCACCAATACATCAACGACCCGGTAGCTCACGCCTGCGAGGACGACGCCCGTCAGTACGTTGGTCCAAACGGTCGGCAAGTTGGACACCCGCCCGAGCCTCAGGGCGACCCGTAGGTTCATGCGGGTTTGCCTCGAGACCTCATGGTCGTCCAAACACGTGATCCAGGATTAGTTGCTTGACGTCGGTTGCGGCGACGGGGGTCTCCGGCAGCAGCGCTCCCTCGGAAGTCATGATGAGCGGCCCTGCGTCCGGATCGTCGGTCACGCGGCCGTGGCTTCCTCGGACCATCGAGGCATCGAGCGGAATGACGTCCATGAGCGCGCGAAAGCCCAAGCGCTTTTTGAGCAAGCGCCATCCGATTCCAAGCTTTGGAAAACGCAGCGCCGGGTCGACGAACAGCTCGGCCGGGTCGTACCCGGGCTTGCGGTGGATGTCGACGCATCGGGCGAAATCCGGCGCTCGGTCGTCGTCGAGCCAGTAGTAGTATGTGAACCAGCGATCGGCTTTTGCGATGGCGATGAGCTCTCCCGAACGTGGATGGTCGAGCCCTCTGGCTGCTTTGCCGGCGTCGCCCAAGATCTCCTCGATACCATCGAGAGACCCCAGCAGCTCACTCACCTCGGACACGCGCAAGGGATCACGCACGTAGACATGGGCGATCTGATGGTCTGCGACGGCAAACGCCTCGCAGGCCCCGGGGTCGATTAATTCGCGCCCAAGCTCCTCACGCACTGCGATCAGGCCTGCCTCTCGGAGGGCTCGGTTAATGTGAATAGGTCCGCTTACCCTGGTCACTCCGTACTCGGAGAGCACGATCACTCTGGTGCCATCGCGTTGCACGTGGTCGATCAGCTCGCCGGCGACCTCGTCGATTTGTCGAAGCTCAGGGAGGATCTCAGGAGCGTCGGGTCCGAACTTCTGGAGGCAGTAGTCGAGGTGGGGCAAGTACACCAGGCTCAGGCTGGGACGGTGCTCATCGTATACGTAGCGCGCGCAATCAGCAATCCATTGGCTCGATCGGATGTTGGCGTTGGGGCCCCAGAAATCGAAGAGCGGGAACTGGCCCAGCTTGGCTTGCAGCTCGTGCCGCAGCTCCGGAGGACGGCTGTGGATATCGGGGAGCTTGCGCCCGTCAGCGAGATACATCGGTCGCGGAGTGACCGCGAAATCGACCGACGCGTACATGTTGTACCACCAGAAGAGCTTGGCGCAGCTGAAGCGCGGGTCACGCTTTTTTCCCGCCTCCCATAGCTTTTCTCCGTCGACCAGGTGGTTCGATTGCCTCCATAACCAGACCTCGGCCAAGTCGCGAAAGTACCATCCGTTGGCGACGATTCCGTGGTCGCGCGGGAGATTCCCGGTGACGAAGGTCGACTGCGCCGGGCAGGTGACGGCTGGTGTGACGGTCTGCAGTTGTCGCAGCCCTCCTCGCTCGGCTAGCGCTTTCAGATGAGGTGTGTTCGACCCCAAGAGCTTGGGTGTCAGGCCGACAACGTTCAGTACTACGGTGCGATGCATCGATCCGCCAGCGAGTCAGCCTTCTACGCGTGGAGGCTGTCCGCGTAGCACCGAGTTGTCCTCGAAGAGCTCGCGTTGATCCACCTTGGGCCGCCTGCCATCAGCGCCCAGCTCGAGACGACCGCTCTTGCCAAACAGCTCCACCGGATTGTGCCAGACGATCCTCTCGATCTGCCCCTCATCTATGCCGGCGAGCCGCATCGCTTCGACGGTCTTGGGAACCTTGAGCGGGTCGGAAACGCCCCAGTCGGCAGCGCTATTGATGATGATGCGCTCTGACCCGTACTTCTTCACCAGTTGCGCCATTCGGGTCTCGTCCATCTTGGTGGATGGATAGATTGAATGGCCTGCCCAACACCCGGTGCGGAGCACCAAGGGAAGGGTCTCCTCGTTGTTGTGATCGATCAGCACCATCTCCTCCGGGATCCCGACTTCACGGACCAAGGCCAGCGAGCGCTCGGTGCCCTTCTTCTTGTCGCGGTGCGGGGTGTGGATCAACGCTGGCATTTGGAGTGACATCGCAAGGTCTAGCTGGGCCGCGAAGTACTTCTCTTCAGCGCTGCTCATGTCGTCGTAGCCTATCTCCCCGACGGCCACGACGCCGTCCTTCTCCAAGTAACGAGGCAGCAACTCCATGACCCCGTCCGCTAGAATCCTGTTGTTGGCTTCCTTGGGGTTCAAGCCGATCGTGCAAAAATGGCGAATACCAAATTGACTCGCACGGAAACGCTCCCAGCCACAAAGCGAAAGGAAGTAATCCTCGAACGTGCCGACATGTGTCCGCGGCTGACCAAGCCAAAATGCAGGCTCGATGACGGCGACGATGCCCGCATTGGCCATCGCCTCGTAGTCGTCGGTCGTGCGGGAGGTCATGTGTACGTGTGGGTCGAACATCTTCATGGATGGCTCCTCATGCCTAGATCTTCGATGGCGTCTCGTATCTCCGTGATGTCGACCGGTACAGTCCTTCGGGCAGCGAGACGCTCGGCTTCGTAGTCACAGACCATGCGCCCGAGCTCGGCGTTGCATCGGGTTCGCCAGTCTTCGACTCGTGCCAACGGGACTTCGAGAAAGAGCGCCTTCAGTACGAGTTGATTGAAGCTCTGCTCTGGGAACTGGGCCGCGGGGTAGGGGTTCTCACAGGCGATGGCTTCGAAGACCTCTTGCACATGGCTGCGGCTGGCCTCCGTTGCGGTGCCGAGAAAGCGCCCAGGCTCCGGGAGCAAGCTCAGGCTCTTGAGCAATGCGCAGCGTTCGTCGTTGTCTCCTTTGCGAAAGGCTTCTTCGACTAGATCCGTGTGGGCCTCGAAGGGCAGTGCCTCGCTTGCTGCCAGCAGCAGTGCCGCGCGCGCCAGCGCGTCTAGAGACCAATGTGCCGGAGCGATCAGGCCCAGCTGTTCAAGCGCCTCGAGAGATTCCGCGTCGGGGCGCCAACCGGGCTTACGAAAACGTCTGCCCGCTCCTGCGTATGCTGCGAAATACGGTGCGGGCCGAAAGGCTTGGTTTGGCTCCGGCAAGGTTCCAACAAGCCAGTCGAGCGCACCCTTCTCGGCGTGGCGAGCTAGCACGGCTTGCAGAATCGGTACTCTCCGCTCCGGGGCCACCAGAGGAGGCTAGCCCGGCCTGGCCCCTCGAGCCATCAACGGGAGCTACGTACCCTCAGCGGCTACTCTCTCCGAAGAAATACTCCGTACGAAGTCGATCAAGCTCAGGCTCCAAGGTCGGGTCCTTCTCGCCGCTTCGATTGGCGATCAGCGGAGCCCAGGGCAAGCTTTCGAATTCTTCTTTCCAGCGTTCGATGAGATCATCGAGCTTGGCTACTGGCTTGGCTGGAACGCCGCCCACTACGGTGTTTGGCGGTACGTCCCGACTCACGACAGCGCCTGCGGCAACGATGGCGTTGGGCCCGATGACGACGTTCGGGAGGATCATCGCCCCCTCTCCGATGAAGACGTTGTCGAGGACGTCGATCTTGCCAACGCGATCGAGCTGAAGGCCCAGGGACCGGTTGAATACATGGACCGAGCCGTCATGGCAGAGAAATGTAGCGGTGCCGATCCGAATGTTGTTCCCCAGGCGGATGAATTTCGGATTGCTGGCTTCCTTCATCAGAGCGCTTGGCAAGATGTAACAGTCCTCGCCCTGTGCATAGAAGGTGTTGCGGTGTTTGAGATAGGCGGCCCACTCGTATCCGTTGGGGTTCGTTCGTCGATAAAGCCACTCGAAGCGTCCGTGCTCCCATGCCAACCAGCGAACCAGCCTGTTGAACAAGCGTTTCATGGTAATCTCCCAACCGATTCTTCCCGGCACGGTGCCGGCAGCTTCTCTCTAGAAACCATGGCGGAAGCTGATCGCAATCGCCAAACTTTCCGCCGGGGAGGGCCAGCTTTTGTGGTTCGGTACAATCAAAGTGCTCCCGGTGCGCGCCGTCTTGGCTCCGGGCTACGGGTCGAGCCCAGGTTTCCGACCCCTAGAATTTCCGAAATCCGCTCAGCCAGGCGCTCACCCAAGAGGCGGTGTCCATCGGCGTCGAAGTGGCAGAAGTCGACGAACACCGATGGGTGCTCCTCCAATACCGCAGCGCCGTCGAGGAGCGCCGCATCACTCTCGGCGGCCACCTGCCGCATGATCTCGTTGTACTCGACGTCCGAGCGAATCAGTGTTCCACCGGTAAAGGACCGATAGATGGAAGGAGCGAGCGCGACTTCGGCCGCCTTCTCTTCATCGCCCTTCAGCTCGTACGTCCTCACGAGATACAAGCGCGCCAGATCGCGAAACATCATGTGCGAATTCGTAGCAGCCCTCAGGTAGGCGATCGCCAGATCGTAGTCGCGGTTCTCCAGGCTCGCGATTCCTCGCTTGAGATGATCGGATTGGATCGGGTCGTCGCGCAGAAGAACGAAGAGGACAGGAATGCCAAAGCGCTCAGCTTGTGAACCGATCTGAGCGAGGTTGCTTCGGTACGCGTCCTCGTCGACGCGCGGCTCGAGCCTGGTCACGTCTACCTCACCCACGTACTGAGGCACCAGCCCAACCTTCCGCATGACGCGACGCAAACCTCGGTAGAAGTGCGAGGTCTCCAGGAAACCCATCAGCCCTGCCAGACTGTTGCGGGAGCCCTCGTAGGCTCGTTGGAACTCTGCTGGGCCGTCGGCCGCTTGCGGCGGCAGCACATAACGCCGATCGTTGAAGTTAAAAGAAACCACGACGAGATCCGGCTCGAGAAGGGGAAGTTGCTTCTCGAGCAGGACGCGTCCCTGGTGTGAGCTGTAGCCCACCACACCGAGGTTGATTGCGTCTACATTCGGCAAGAGCTTCTCCGCCACTTCGACGAAGGACGCCGGGGTAGGCGCGCCCCAGCCGAAGGTGTTGGAGTCTCCGATGAAGACGACCTTCTTCCTGTCGAACGAATTGGTGATCTCATCCGAGTCGGCTGTGAAATAGCCGGCGTCATCGAACGCTCGTTCGGCACCTCCGACATCACCCTCGTAGCCGGGTCTCCTTTCCCAACCCACGATTGGCGAGTAGCGCATCCAGGCATCAGCATTCGCAGGCGCCCTCTCCGAGATATCCTCATCAATGGTCCCCGCGATCCGCGCGAGCATTTCGAGCACGAGCAGCGCGGATACGAACACCACGAACGAGAACGAAAGTTTCTTCATTTAAGTGTTCCCATTCAAAGCTAGTGCCCTTTGTATTCGATGAGTGTCGAGCGGTCGCCCGTCAGCTTGCCCCACTGAAAGCGTAGCCAACCGATCGCTTCGGGGATCTTGGCCAGCATCAGGAAGAAGGCGAGCGTCCAGGGGCGTGATTGACCGTCGGCCCGTAGCCGGCGGGCGATTCTGATCATGTTGAGTGGGTAGGCAAGCAATAGAAATAGCGAGAGCCCCTCTGTCAGTGGCCCGCCCACGATTGAAACCGCTGGCAGGACGAGGCCCCAGGCGACCATGCGCCTGGACTGCCGTACCCCCATTCGCTCTGGCGGAGCGCCATGCAGGTACGCGCCTTCCGCGTAGGCGTGGCCTGCCCGAACCGTGCGCTTCCACCATTGAGAAAACCGCGTCATCGCGACGTCGTGGAGGGCCATATCGGAGTCGAGGCGTCGGATCTTCCAACCCTCTCGTCGGAGCCGTACACAGAGCTCGGGCTCCTCGCCTGCGATCAAGCCAGGCAGGAAGCCGCCGACGGCTTGAAACGCCCGAACGCGCATCATCGCGATCCCGCCGCAGGCGTCGGCATCGCCAATCGGTGTGTTCCATTCGACATCGCAGAGGTAATTGTAGACGCTCGCGTCTGGGAACCTCTCCCTCAAGCGGCCTGCCGCGGCGGCGTACTCTGGGCTCTTCTCGAGGAAGTCTACGGCATCTTCGATCCACCCATCGACAAGCTCGCAATCTCCGTCGATCAGCTGCGCGTACTTCACCTCCGGGGCAAGCTGTGACAACCGTTCGACCCCAGCGTTGCGTGCCCGCGCTGCCGTGAAGGGAACCGTAGAATCAAGCTCAACCACGTCGACGCCCATGGCTCGGGCAAACTCCACACTCCCGTCGGAGGACCCCGAGTCGACGTAAACGAGATGGGACGCATGTTCCTCGAGCGAACGCAAGCACCCCTTGAGTCGCTCTCCCTCGTTCTTGCCGATGGCGACCGCACCCACCAAGGGGCCCTCGGCCGGGTTCATATCTCGAACCCCTTGACGAGGGTGCTGTTGCGAAAGAAATCCCACCAGAATCGAGGCGGCTCGTCATTTTTCTTTCGTTGGATGACGCTCCGGAGGCGAAAGGTCGTGTACCCGAAGAGAAACGCCAGGTCCGCAAGCATCGCCTGGAGCTTACCTCGGTTCTTCACGAAGAAGCGACGCCGCGATTCGAACCAGTAGTCCGGATATCGGCGCAGCTCTTGGCGGTCGTCCGTGATGCCAGTCGCCTGTGCGGCGAGGTGTGTGACGACACTGCCTGGCACGTAGTACGCGGGCCAGCCGGCTTGTCGCGCTCGGAAGCAGAAATCGACTTCGTCGAAGTACAGGAAATATCCGTCGTCGAGCAGTCCAATCTCGTCTAGTACCTTCCTTCGAATGATCATGGCCGCGCCAGTGACCCAGTCCACCTCCGCCTCCTCGTCGCCGAGGTCTGGAAAGAGCTGTCGTTCACTCAGGAGCTTCGTGAGGGCGCCGAGCTTGAACCCTTCGACAAGCTCGCTCGCGGCGCTTGGGAAGCGAAATGCAGAATGGACCCGATTGCCTTCGCCGTCCTCGACTCGCGCCCCGGCGATACCGACGTCCGGTCGACGCTCCATGAACTCCAGCAGCGTGCTGACGGCGTTGTCGTGTACGTACGCATCCGGATTCAGGAGCATCACGTAGTCGAGGTCCGAGCTCGTGTCGAGATAGGGTCGGATACCCGCGTTGTTCCCAGAGCTGTATCCGCCATTGTGCGAAAGGGGTATCAGTGTACACCAGTTCCACTGGTTGGCCTCGATTGCGCTGCCGATCATTTCCACCGAGCCGTCTCCCGAGTCGTTGTCCGTGACCACGACGTGCATCGAGCCGATCTGTGCCACCTCGTGCTTCAACGACTCGAGGCAACGGACCACCAGATTTGGCGTTCGATAATTGAGGACGACGACGAGGACCTTCATTGACCTGCACATTATCGGAAAAGAATGGACCATCGGCAAAACAGGGCGAATCTGTCCGTCAGGAGGTTTGGCGGTCCTTGTCGGAATGCTAGACTTTTCGGCGAGGACTCGTTCGATCATCATGATTTTCGCAGCAAGGCCAAGCGCCTATATCGCCCTCATTTTGGTTGTTGTCGTCGGTACGCTCCTCTACAGCCTTCGACTCGACGGTCTGTTTGCCTGTCAAGCCAGTGGGTATGATGCCGATCATTATGCGGCCTATTGCCAGGCGCCGAAGTACGGGGACTACGATCACGGTGCGTTTTGGTTCGATCTCGAACCCGAGGCCGTGGCGTCGGCGAGGAATGCAGACGTTCTGTTTCTCGGGAATAGCCGGATGCAATTCGCCCTTTCCTCTGACGCGGCGTCCCAATGGTTTTCGTCTCTAAAAGTGCCCCACTTCTTGCTCGGTTTTTCGCACCACGGAAACTACCATTTCACGGCGCCACTGCTGCAGAAGCTCGGCCCGCAGGCCAAAGTTTACGTGATCAACGTCGACCTGTTCTTCGAGCCTGAAATGACTCGGCCGGCCAACAGGGTGCTTCGCGATCCATCCGCCCCCGGTCGCTACGATCAGAAGCGCCGCTGGCAGTATATCCACGAGCCACTTTGCCAGAGCCTCCCTGCGTTGTGCGGTGATCAGATCGCCTTTTTTCGATCACGCAGGACGGGCGCATGGCTAGCACGAGGTGGTCGGTTCGAGAGCGAGCCGGTGACCTATGACGAACAAATCGACCAGAATGTGGTGGAAGCCTACACAGCGGCGGGGAAGGATTTCCTAGCGACACTTCCAGTGCGTCGGGAGTGCGTGATCATGACTATGGTTCCGACGCTAGGCACCCCCAGCGAAGCGGCAAAGGCCATCGCAAGGGCGTTAGACCTCAATTTGATTGCTCCGCAGATGGAAGGGCTAATTACTTTTGATGGATCGCACTTGGATGAGTCGAGCAGCGAGCGCTGGTCTACGGCGTTCATGGAAGTCGCAGGATCTCAGATTCAGACTTGTTTGGATGAATCGTGATGATGAGCTGGCTGCCCGCCCCTTCGGATTTCCGTGCCGATCTGCGAGCGGCGCTCGAGGCTCCAGATTCAGTGGAACGCCTGCGCAAGCTCTCGGCGCTTTCGCGATCCCGTCTCGGTTATCTCGAAACGCTTCAACTCGGGCGTGCCCTCAGCCGAATCTCCGGCGAGGAGGCGCCGGGCTTTTCGCAGGCTAGGCTGGCCCTTCTCGCTTCGTCGACGGTCGATCACCTCGTTCCCGCCCTTCGAGTGGCGGGCCTGCGCCATAAACTCTTGCTCGATGTTCATGTCGGTCAGTATGGGCAATACCGGCAGGAGTTGCTCGACGAGAGCTCGCCTCTTCATCAATTCAGCCCGCAGTTCGTCCTGCTTTCTCTCACCGCGCGTGAAGCGATTGCTGGAGCCCCGCTCGCGGCCGGTCCAGCCGAAGCCGATGCGATCGTCGGGCCCACAATCGAGGAGCTGCGTGTCTTGTGGCGAAGGGCGCGTCAGGCGCTCAACGCGACCGTGATTCAGCAGACGTTCCTGAATGTCGCGGACCCACTCTTCGGCAGTTACGACCGCCTCGTTTCCGGATCGCCGGCGCAGCTGATAGCGCGGCTCAATGATCACCTTTCGGAAGCTGCGGCAGCGGATTCGGTCCTGCTACTCGACATCGCCAGAGCGAGCGAGCGGGATGGGCTGAACGCCTGGTTCGATCTGGCGCGCTGGCTGCAAGGCAAGCTCGAGATTGCACCTCAAGCAGCGCCCATGTACGGCGAGCTCGCGGCCCGCATCATCGCGGCGCAGCGCGGACTCTCCAAAAAGTGCTTGGTCCTCGATCTCGACAACACGATGTGGGGCGGTGTCATCGGTGACGACGGCCTCGAAGGGATCGTGCTCGGGGAAGGCAGCGCACGCGGCGAAGCGCATCTTGCGTTGCAGCGCTATGCGAAGCGGCTGGGGGAGCGAGGCGTCATCCTCGCCGTCTGTTCCAAGAACGATCTCGCGACGGCGGAGGCCGTGTTCCATGAGCATCCGGAAATGGTCTTGAAGCGCTCCGACATCGCGGCGTTCGTGGCCAACTGGAACGACAAGGCGGCCAACCTCCAGCATATCGCCGCTCAGCTCAACATCGGGATCGATAGCCTCGTCTTCGTGGACGACAACCCCGCGGAGCGCGCACGGATCCGCCAAAGCCTGCCCATGGTGGCGGTTCCCGAGCTACCGGACGACCCGGCGCACTACACGCGGTGCCTTGCGGAGGCGGGCTACTTCGAGGCGGTCGCCTTCACGGCCGACGACCTGAAGCGTGGTGAGCAGTATGCCAGCAACGCTTCCCGTCAGGCCGCGCTTGCGTCCTCGGAAAGCATCGACGATTTTCTGATGAGCTTGCAGATGTCGGTCGTCGCAGGGCCGATCGGGGCGGTCGATCTGGTACGTTCGGCGCAGCTGATCAACAAAACGAACCAATTCAACCCGACGACCAGACGCCATGCCCTCGAGGAGGTGGAGCGATTTGCTGCGTCGGCGCAGTGCCTCACGCTCCAATTCAGACTCACCGATAGGTTCGGCGACAATGGACTCGTCAGTGTGATGATTTTGCGCCCGGACGCCGAAGCCAGCGATGTCCTCGAGATCGACACATGGGTCATGAGCTGCCGGGTTTTCGGCCGGCAGCTCGAGCTCGAGGCCATGAACACTGCAGTCGAGGCGGCGCGGAAGCGAGGCATTCGGACGTTGCGCGCCGACTACATCCCAACGCCTAAGAATGGCGTAGTTCGAGAACTCTACCCTAGTTTGGGCTTCACCGCCGTGCCCGACGCCCCCGCGGCAGAAGGGGCGAGCCGCTGGATTCTCCATCTCGGCGACTATGAACCTGTCAAGACCCACATCAGCCGGAGAACGAACTAGCATGACGGAACAAGAAATTTTGGACGCTCTAACGCGCATTCTTCGCGATCTCTTGGCGGACGATTCGATCGTGTTGACCATGGAAACCAGGCGAGACGACGTCGACGGCTGGGACTCGTTCACCTACGTCAACTTCATCGCCGTTGCCGAGATGGAGCTCGGTGTGAGGTTCAGCGTCACGGATGTCGAGTCGTTCGAAAACGTAGGCGCAATCGTCAGTCAAGCGCAGGCGCTCCGAAGGTAATCGTCGCAACGCAAAAGACAACGAGACCGCCTCAGCCATGCTCTTCAACTCCTACGAATTCATCTTTGTCTTTCTCCCGCTCGCCTTGGCGGTCTTCTTCGTCCTGGGAACGGTCTCCCGCCGCTGGGCCCTGAGCTCGATCATCGTTGCATCGATCGCGTTCTATACATGGTGGCGCCCGCTCAACCTCTTGATCATGGTGCCGGCGCTCTTGATCAATTTCGCGTTAGCAAGAGCTCTCCTGCGCTTCGTTGGCAAGAAGCAAAAGCGACGTGTGTCGAGAGCGGTGTTGATCGGCGGAATCGCGTTCAATGTCGCTTTCCTAGGGTATTTCAAGTACGCAAATTTCGCGGCGACCGTAGCCCACGACGTCTTTGGCAGAGATCTGGTCCTCACCGAGATAGTCCTCCCGCTCGGAATCTCCTTCATCACGTTCCAGATGCTTGCATTTCTGATCGACGTGCACGGAGGACGAATCGAGTCGTTCACACTGCGAGATTTTTTCCTGTTCGCCATGTTCTTTCCTCAGCTCATCGCCGGGCCGATCGTCCACTACCGCGAGATGATGCCGCAGTTCCATCGAGCTTCCTGCCGATCGGACAAGGAAGACATTTCGGTTGGTCTGACTCTGTTTGCTTTCGGCTTGTTCAAGAAGGTGGCTCTCGCTGACAGCATCGGACCTCTGATTTCTCCGATCTATGACCAAGCTGCGTCGGGCGCCTCCATTTCTCTGCTGACCTCCTGGATGGCGGCAGTCGGCTTCACGATGCAGATCTATTTCGATTTTTCGGGCTACAGCGACATGGCACTCGGCATTGCCAGGTTCTTCGGGATTCGGCTGCCGAAGAACTTCTACTCTCCCCTTCGTGCGTCGAGCATCATCGACTTCTGGCTGCGCTGGCACATCACGCTCACCCGGTTCTTGACGGCGTATATCTACAACCCCCTCGCGCTTTGGTTGACCCGTCGCCGTTTGGCGAAACGCAAGTCGGTCTACGGGGGTCGCAGCACGACGCTTGGCGCGTTCCTAGAGCTTTTGATGTTCCCGACTGTGTTCACGATGTTAATTTCTGGGGTTTGGCATGGTGCGGGCTACACGTTCATCGTCTGGGGCCTGCTCCACGGTGTCTATCTCACGATCAATCATGGGTGGCGGCAGGTGGGTCCGGGTCTATTCAAGGACAAGCAGAGCTACGCCCGCGTCATGGAGCCCGTCGGCCTCGTGCTGACCTTCGTGGGCGTCGCCGCATCGATGATCATCTTTCGCGCTGCCACCATGGGATCCGCAGTAAATCTATTGAAGGGCATGATTGGTGTGAATGGCGTGGCCCTGCCCAGGGCAGTGTTCGATCGCCTCGGCCCACTCACTGGATGGCTGGGGGAGGTGGGTGTGGCCCGTGGCCTCGAACCCGGCATCGAAGTCAACCTGATAGTGCCTTGGATCGTCCTTCTGACATTCATCGCGCTTGCCCTCCCGAACACGCTTCAAATCTTGGCTCCGCACGAGCCGGCGCTCGGAGTGAAGCCGCCTTCGGGCATGACTGGTTTCAGGGGCAGGTTGATGACGTGGAGCGCGTCACCGGCTTGGGCCATTTTGTTGTCGCTCATTGCAGCCGTCGGAGTTTTCCAGCTCGGCGGCCAAAGCGAATTCTTGTACTGGCAATTCTAGAGATCTTGGGCACTGCATGAGCTGGAAGCGAAGAATTCGACGAGCGAGCGACCAAGTCGCTGAGCATTCGGGGCTTCTGCGTGCGTGCGAGTGGGGCATGCGCTCGAAGATGACCGTACTGATGTACCATCGTGTCCTCGAAGATGCGGAGTGCATCGATTATCCGTTCCCATCGCTCGTGATACCACGCTCCCTGTTCGAGGCTCAGGTCGACTGGCTTGCGGAGCGCATGGAGGTCTTGCCAGTTTCAGACGCCTTGGCGCGAATGCACGACCCATCGGGCCGCTCGAAACCAGTGGTTTGTCTCACCTTCGATGACGGCTATGTAGACAACTTCGAGCTCGTGGCGCCGGTGCTCGAGGCCAGAGGGCTCCGCGGAACCTTCTTCATCACCGCGGGCGCCGTGCAGACCCGGGCGCAGCTCTGGTACGATCGCGCGGCGGCGATCTGGGCAGCGCTTGGCCGCGAAGAGGTCCGCCGCCTCGTCGTTGAGGGTGGCGACGGCGACTTTCCCGACTTCTCAACGCGCGAAGCTTGGATCGAATGGCTCAAGTCCCTTTCGGATCATCGGAGAACCAGCCTCGTGAGCACGCTCGCAAACGGAGCGGCCGAAGGGGATGCACCATGTCTATTGATGACGCCCGAGCAAGTCCGCCAACTCGCCGAAAGAGGACATGAAGTAGGCTCCCACACGCTCTCTCACCCGATCCTCCCCTCGATGGAAGCGGAACAACGCCGAGCTGAAATCGAGGTCGCCAGGAGGCTCCTCCAGGAGTGGACCAAGCAAGACGTGGCGGGGTTCTGCTACCCGAATGGCGACTTCGACGCGGATGTGATTCGAGCGCTCGAGGACGCGGGCCATCGTTACGCCTGCACGACACGACCGGGTCGCAACGGTGGGGCCACTGACCCCTTCCAGCTTCGCCGCATCGATATCACTCCCGACCGCATCGCCGCCCCCGACGGGCGCTTTGATTCGCTGGGTTTCCGTGCCGAGCTTTCGCTCTTCCGTGAAGGGCTCCGCCGTACGGCTCAATTGGGCAGGAAGCACGGACGATGAACATTTCGACGCCGGAGAACGCCTCGATGAGGGTCGCCTATCTCGTCAACCTCTACCCGAAGATCAGCCACAGCTTCATCCGGCGAGAGATTCTCGCCCTCGAGTCGCAGGGCGTAAAGGTGCGGCGCTTCGCAATTCGGCGGACTTCGGAGCCTTTGGTCGACGCTGCCGACATCGAGGAGCTCGACAAGACAGAGGTGATCCTCGAGCTCGGTGCGAAGAGCCTGCTGCTCAGCCTCGTCGGCGCCGCGGTGAAGCACCCCGTTCGGTTCGTACGCACGCTCGGCCTCGCGCTTCGAACCGGCATCGGCTCCGATCGCGGACTTGCGCGCCACCTCGTCTATGTTGTCGAGGCCTGCGCCCTGCTGGACATCTTGCGGCGCGATCCCGTGGACCACCTGCATGCTCATTTCGGAACCAACGCCGCGGCGGTGGCCATGTATTGCGCTGCCTTGGGTGGCCCAGGCTACAGCTTCACGGCACACGGCACCGAGTCATTCGAATCGCCTCGGCGAGTTCGCTTGGGGATGAAGGCCGAAAGGGCACGCTTTGCCGTCACGGTCTGCGGTTATGGGAAGAGGGAGCTCTTGGCGTCGGCCCGAGGCGTCGACGATGGCAAGGTCCACGTCGTGCGCTGCGGTCTCGACGAGGCCTTCTTGTCTGCGCCAGCGCCGGCGGCCGTTGCAGGCAGGCAACTCGTCCTGGTGGGCCGTCTATCCCCGGAGAAGGGACACGGGGTGCTCCTCGACGCGGCAGCGATACTAGAGCGCGATCATGTGGACTTTCGAATCGTCCTGGTCGGGGACGGCGACCTCCGAGAGGAAATCCAGCGTCGGGCCCTGTCCCTCGGCATCCGCGACCGAATCGACTTCGCCGGCTGGCAGGATCATAGCGGGGTTCAGAAGATACTGGGCGCGAGTCGGGCCCTGGTGTTGGCGAGCTTCGGTGAAGGCCTGCCCGTGGTCATCATGGAGGCCATGGCCATGGGGCGTCCCATCGTCAGCACCGACGTGGGAGGCATAGCTGAGCTCGTCGTCGATGGGGACACCGGCTGGCTCGTACCGCCCGGCAATCCCGAACGATTGGCGGAGGCCATGAGGTCGGTGCTCGAAGCCCCCGATGCCGAGCTCGTCGCCATGGGGCAACGTGGTCGGCAACGAGTCCAAGCGATGCACGATTCACGAAAAGAAGCCGCTCGGCTCAAAGAGCTATTCGAGCGCTACGCAGTCTGACTGGTTGCGTCTTCTTTTGTTTGCCACCGAATCCCCGGACCCAGCCGGCCTTCGGCGAGCAGACGCTGCAGATGACGAATGCGAAGGTAACGGTTCTCGAACTCTTCGAGGGTCAATCCGTACCTCTGATAGGCTTCGTACAGCTCTTCGGCTCCCTTTCGAACCGTCCAGCGTGGCTTGGATGCGGGGAGCGCTTTGGCGATCTTCGAGAAGTCCACCTGATAGCTCCGCGTGTCGGGCTCTCCACCTGGCGCATACACGACCCGGCTGTTCGGTACGACGTCTGCGACCATGTCCGCCACGGTCGATATCTGGAAATTCTCGTCGGTGCGTCCGACGTTGAAAGCCTCGTTGTGGATGACCTCGCGCGGAGCTTCGAGCGCGGCCAGGAAGGCCCGGCTGATGTCCTCGACGTGCACCAACGGCCGCCAAGGAGTTCCGTCGCTCTTGATGAGTACTTCACCGGTGATGAACGCGTAGGCGACCAGGTTGTTGACTACGATGTCGCCCCGCAGCTGAGGCGACCAACCGTACGCCGTCGTGTTTCGCAGATACGTCGGGCTGAAGTCATCGTCTGCCAGGCCGGAGACCTCTTGCTCGACCTTGATCTTCGACTCCGCATATGCGGTCACCGGCGCGAACGGCGCGGTCTCGTCGACCAGATCGTTCGTCGCGGGCGCGCCGTAAAGAGAACAAGACGAGGAGAACAGGTACCGCTCGACGCCGGCCTTTTTTGCAGCCTCGGCGAGCCTCACGGATGCGTGCAGGTTGATGTCGTAGGTGTACTCGGGATTCAAATCACCGAGGGGATCGTTCGAGAGCGCAGCCAGATGTAAGACCGCATCGAAGCCCCGGAGGTGCTCCTCGGTCACGTCCCGGAGGTCCATGCGAAGAGCAGGTGGATCTGCGGGCGCCGGACCTTGGTGGCAGCCTTCGAAGAGATAGGTGTCGAGACCGACGACTTCGTGCCCCGCCTCTTGTAGAAACGGCACCAAGACCGCCCCGATGTAGCCGTTGTGACCTGTGACCAGTACTTTCATCGATCTCTATGTACAACAATTTGAGAGGTGCCCCCAACCAAGGGGCGGGCGTCAGCGGCCTAGAGCGGCCTTGAGCATTCGATAGCCGGGCATCCGTCGAGCGGCGGTTCGTGCTCTGGCATCGAGCAAGACGCGTCCCCGGACGAGGTAGAAACGAAGGATTGCCTGCCTACAGAAGGCCCTTTGCGAGGCGCTGAGCGGAGCAGCGCTGACCAAGGCGTTGTACTTGGCACAGAGCCCACTCAGGGATGGTCGCAGAGCGTCTTCGTGACCTGGGTTGTTGCGTCTATAGAGCAGCGCCGGGTCGTCGTAGCCCGACGGAACCCGGCGCCGGTGCGACAAGCACTCGGGGATGTGGCCGACCGGCCCGAGCAGGGCCAGCTCGGCTGCGAGAAGCGCATCCGGCCGGTACGTCACCCGTAAAAGGGGTGTCTTCTCCATCGCCGACCTCCGATACAAATTATAGTGGGGGTCGTAGAAGCGATAGTCGGAGCGACTGAACCAAAGCATTCGGGCAAAGCGCCGATGCGCTTCCGGGGAGTCACAACGTTCTCCCGTGTACTCGACGTAGAAGTCGTTGCCATCGTCATCGAAGTACCGGATGTACGTGGACACCCCGATGAGCTCCTCATCGCCGTCGAGGTACGGCACACACTTCGAGAGGTAATCCGGCTCGAGCCAGTCATCATCGCCCATCCAGCGGAAAAACTCGCCTGAGCCCATCTCGAACACGCGGTTCATGTTCGCAAGCTGACCGATGTCGCGCTCGTTTTGGTGGAACTTGACGCGTGAGTCCCTCGCTGCGTAGCTCCGAACGACCTCCGCAGTCGAATCATCGGAGAGATTGTCGCAGATGACCATCTCGAGGTCCGAGAAGTCCTGCGCGAGCACGGACTCGATCGCCCTGCCGATGTGCTCTTCGCCATTGCGGACCGGGAGTCCAATGGTGACCCGTGGCGCCATGATTCGTGACGAGCACTGTAGCACAAGGGGCAAGGCGCGACGGTTAGATGGCGGACAGTTATCCGTCGTTTGGGTAGCGGCGCCTCCCAAGCCGCGGTTCGTCAATTTGACGTCGATGGCCGAAGTAGGCCAGCGTGATGACGGTCGTGGAGGGAGAGAACATCGATTTGGAGGAAAGCCAGCCTCCGCGTGAAGCGCCGAGCACACAAAGCATGGGCGCCCTTGCCGGCAAGGCATCCTCCAGCGCAGTCTGGACGATCCTGGGTCAGGGGGGTGGTCAGGCCGTTCGCCTCGTTTCCAACCTGATTGTGACTCGATTGCTGCTCACCGAGTACTTCGGCTTGATGGCCTTGGTGCAGGTGTTTCTGATCGGGCTCCAGCTCTTCTCCGATATCGGTATCGGCCCAGCGCTCATCCAGAACAAGCGCGAAGACCCAACTTTCGTCAACACCGTCTGGACCATGCAGGTCATGCGTGGGCTTGCACTGTGTTTAATCGCGATGCCTCTCGCCGGCCCGTTCGCGGCCTTCTATGACCAGCCAATTCTTGCGTCTTTGATTCGAGTGGCGGCTCTGACAGCAGGAATCCAAGGGTTCACCTCCACTGCGATCTTCACGGAAACGCGACACCTGCACCTCAAGCGACCGGTCCTCGTACAGTTCGGCGCCCAGTTGTCCGGTGCGGTCGTCATGGTCGTCTGGGCCTGGCTCACGCGCAGCATCTGGTCCCTGGTGGCGGCCGGGATCGTCGGCTCCGTCGTGACGGTGGTCCTGAGCCACGTTTGGCTTCCGGGGATTCGAAATCGATTTCGATTCGACCGAAAGGCTGCGCGCTCTCTTTTTGCTTTCGGCTCCTGGATCTTCCTCAGCACCGTGGCCTTCTTCGCCTCCGAGCAACTCGATCGAATCATCTTTGGAAAGATCACGACGATGGCGACCTTGGGCGTCTACAGCATCGCTGTGATGCTTGCGGCGGCTCCGACGTATGCCCTGCTGAAGCTGCAGACGAGTGTGCTATTTCCGCTCTATAGCCGCGTCCGTCACTCCTCGCGCAACCTCGCCGAGGTGTTCGCGACCGCCCGCTGGCCCCTCCTCGTGTTCGGCGGGTGGGCGACCGCGGGCTTGGTCGGGGGCGGCCCAACCATCCTCCGGCTGCTCTACGACTCCCGGTATTGGGAGGCGGGCTGGATGCTTCAGATCCTCGCGAGCGGGATTTGGTTCGGCCTCATCCTCGGCGGTACGGCAGGGTCGGTCATCCTGGCGGTCGGGCGCAGCGAATGGACTGCCGCGATCTCTTTCTCGAAGGTCGTGGCGATGCTCGGATCCGTTCCCCTCGGTTATTGGCTCGGAGGCTTTCCCGGCGCGGTCGCCGGCCTCGCGGTCTCGGAGCTCGTTCGTTACGGCGTCGCTGAGCTTGGTGCCGTCAAGCTTGGTTTCGATGCCCGCAAGGAAGATTTGATGTTCACCATTCGAATCGCGATCTCCGCGCTTGCGGGCTGGCTTTCGGTGCAATGGCTGGGTCAGCTAGGGATCGAGAATGTCGTCCTCCACGCCCTGCTCTTGTTCGTGGTGGTCACCGCGTTCTGGGCTCGTTTGCTTGGCGTGCTCCTCGGCCGCGTGCGCCGCAAGGAGGGGTTGTTTCTGCAGGAGGATCCGCCGCAGCCAGAAGCAGCCTAGGCTGCGAGGCCATCGAGGCACGGGCAGGTACTGCAGTTGGTGGGCCATCGAACAATCCGGGCGTATTGCTTAGCGCAGGCTTGACGGCCTCGACTGCGGAGTCATCATTCAAAAGATGCCGTGAACGCAGGCTGGCGCTCCTAGCAACGGCAACGGAATGGGTCCTACCTTGAGCGAATCTGCTGTGATCACGGGCGACGCCTTAGCCCTTCGAGTCGGGGAGCTGGTCGAGGTGCGCGGCAAAGACGAGATTCTGGCGACTCTCGACGAGCGTGCAGAGCTCGACGGCCTGGCCTTCATGCCTGAGATGCTCGAATTCTGCGGCCGCCAATTGCGCGTTTTTCGCAGAGCGCACAAGACCTGCGACACGATTACGGGAGAGAATGTGGGCAGACGCATGGACAACGCGGTCCATCTCGAGGGCGCCCGCTGTGACGGAAGCGCTCACGGCGGCTGCCAGGCCGCCTGCCTGCTGTTTTGGAAGGAATCTTGGCTCAAGCGCGTCGAGGCTGCCCGCCCATCGCTCACCTTGCGACTCCTCGAGGGTACCGGCGATCCGACTCCCCGCGAAGGCGCCTCTCAGCCGCCTTGTACGGAGGAAACGCTTCAGAAAATGACGGTGCAGGAGCAGGCATCAGGCTCCGAAGAACCCGCCTATCGATGCCAAATCACGCGGCTGCTCCAAGCGACCACGCCGCTGCCCTGGTGGGAGCCCAAGCAGTACTTTCAGGATTGGCTGTCCGGGAACGTGCCGCTATTGGTATTGCTGAGAACGGCGTTCTTCCGGACCTTCTACCAGGTCGTGCATTTTGGGAGAGGATACCGTCTCAAAGTCAAGCTCTACAATGTGTTCGCCAAGCTTCTCGGGGAGATCCCATATCCGTACGAGAGCGGCCAGCTGATCGGCAAAACACCTGCACTCAGACTCGATCTTCAGCCTGGGGAGCTCGTCAGAGTGCGGCCCGTCGAGCAAATCCTCCAGACTCTCAACGGGAGGCTGAACCGCGGTTTGGGGTTCTCGCCGGAGATGGTTCGATACTGTGGTGACACCTTCCGGGTTCGCAGCCGGGTCAGCAAAATCATCGATGAGAAGACAGGCAAGATGGTGCACTTTGGCAACGAGTGCATCATTCTCGACGACGTCATTTGCCGCTCCGAATGCGCCAGCAATCGCCTATTCTGTCCTCGAAGTATCTTTCCTTACTGGCGCGAGATCTGGTTGGAGCGAGTGGACGAGAAACCGGAATCTAGGCCTGCCAACCCGGATTCCTTGGATCACGAGTTTCCTGTTGGCTACTCTCAAGGCAGACCGTAGCGACGGGATTCGCCAGGCCGATGACGACGATCTACTTCGATACTCCTCTCAGCGACGATCAGCGCCGGCAGAGCCTCTACGACGGTGACCTCTTCGTCTACTCATCGACGCGTGCGACGGAAGAGTTTGCCGAGTTTGCTCGCCAAATGATCTCTCGCGCTTTCGGCGATGATGACCCCGAGACGGTCCAGGACCGGATGGCGGTCGACGATTACGTCGAGGTACTGAAGGATCTCAAACCGAAGTTCATTCATCATCCGGAGTCGAAGCGATACATTCAAAAGATACTTGCCGATCTGGGCTGCGATGCGGATCAAGTTCATTTCGACGTGCCGCGGCTCAGGAGCTCGACCAGCGGTGGCTACCTGACCACGGGCATCGCCTACGCGTGGCATCCTCACCGCGACACTTGGTATTCAGCACCCAGCACGCAAATCAACATTTGGCTGCCGGTGTACGATCTGCATTCTGACAACACAGTGATGTTTCACCCGCCGTACTTCGAGCGCAAGGTGCCGAACGACTCGGAGCGATACAACTACTACGAGTGGAACACCAAATACAGAGCAGCGGCGGCGGCTCAAGTAGGCAAGGAGACACGACCTCTTCCCGGCCCTACCGAGAACATCGAATTGGAGTCGCAGATCAGGGTGGTCGTCCCGGTTGGCGGCTTGGTCTTGTTTTCAGCAGCGC
>Ga0209536_100001295_pt1 | contig 41523 bp, 35 predicted proteins | sample DeeMarSeWOR28_12_FD_187461 | JGI IMG/M metagenome (GOLD analysis project Ga0209536, IMG submission 187461) | Marine sediment microbial communities from White Oak River estuary, North Carolina - WOR-2-8_12 (SPAdes) (version 2) | ecosystem: Environmental > Aquatic > Marine > Intertidal zone >...
GACGCGGCGGAGAAGGCGGGGCGCCCCGCGCCCCGTGTGGTGGCCGGGCTGCCGATCGCGCTCACCCACGACGTCGACGCGGCCCGCCAGAAGGTGGGAGAGATGTTCGCCCTCTACGGCACGCTTCCCTCCTACCGCGCCATGCTCGATCGGGAGGGGGTGGAGGGCCCGGCCGGAGTCGCGCTGGTGGGAGACGAGGCCGAGCTGCGCAAGCAGATCGCCCGCCTGGGAGAGATCGGCGTCACCGACTTCGATGCCAGCATCGCTCCGGTCGACGAGGGCGCCGGAGAACGTACGCTGGCCTTCCTCGCGTCCCTGCTCTGATGCCGGGGCAGCGCTAGGAGAGTGGACGCGCTTCGCGTCACCTATCGGCTCGAGGTCGAGGCCGGCGAGGCCGAGGAGCGAGCGGAGGCGATCGCCCTCGAGCAGACGGTCGAGGTGCCGCGGGTCGTGGTGCGCGACCCCTTCGTCGAGAGGGAGATCCTGGGCCGGGTCGAGTCGGTCTCCATGGCCGACGACGGCGCCTCGCTGGCCACGATCGCCTACCCCGCGGCGACCACCGCCTTCGACCCCGCTCAGCTCCTGAATGTGGTCTTCGGGATGACCTCGCTCCAGCCGGACGCACGCTGCGTCGACCTCGAGCTCCCCACCTCGCTGCTCGAGGCGTTCAGCGGACCTCGCTTCGGCGTCGAGGGGCTGCGCAAGCTGGTGCAGGTCCCGGACCGCGCCCTCACCTGTACGGCGGTGAAGCCCATGGGCCTGTCGGTGGAGGCGCTGGCGGTGCTCCTTCGCACCTTCGCGCGGGCTGGCATCGACGTGGTGAAGGACGACCAGGGTCTCGCCGACCACGCCTTCTGCCCCTTCGAGGAGCGCGTGCGGACCTGCCTGCGCGCCGCCGCCGAGGTTGCGGAGGAGACGGGTCACCACGCGGTGTACGCCCCGAATCTGATCGGGACGCCCTCTGCGGTCTTCGAGCAGCTGCACATCGCCGAGGATCTGGGAGCGCGCGCGGTGATGACCTCTCCCATGCTGATCGGACTGCCCGTCTTCTGGGAGCTCTGCGCGGAGCGATCCTCACTACCCGTGCTCGCCCATCCCTCCTTCGCCGGCGCGCAGCGCTTCGCCACCGACCTCCTCTTCGGGTCCCTGCTGCGCCTCTACGGGGCCGATGCGGTGATCTTCGTCGGATACGCCGGACGCTTCGGGACGCCCCGGGCCGTGTGCGACTCACTCGCCGATCGCCTGCGTCGCCCCTGGGGCCCGCTGCTGCCCGCACTGCCGGTGCCGGGCGGCGGTGTGCAGCTCGAGAACGTGGAGGAGCTCGTCTCCTTCTACGGGCGCGACGTGATGCTGCTGGTGGGCGGCAGCCTCCAGATCGAGGAGGGCGCCGAGCTCGAGCGGAGCCGCGCCTTCGTGCGGTCCGTGGGCGAGGCCTCTCGAGCCTGACTCATCGGAGCGGGCGTCGAACGCCACCGCACGTCGGCGTACGTCGGCGCCGTCATCGCACGGGCCACCGCGTTGACCCCAAGCGATCCGCACGGCTAGCTGTGACGTAGAGGAGCATCGAGTGCAACGGCGCGTGCGCCCCGCGTCGTCGTCGACGGATCCACGAGCCCGGGCGCTGGGACGGAGGTGGACAGAGGTGATGTCTCGCACCGGACTCGTACGCGATGGCAGTGGCTCCCGGGAGACTGAGGTCTCCGCGAGGATCGTCGGACGGAGCGCTGCGGTGCAGCGGGTGCGCCGGCGCGTCCAGGCGCTGTGCGACCTGCGCGTGCCCGTGCTGATCCGCGGGGAGCCCGGGACCGGCCGACGTCATCTGGCCCGGGCGCTCCACGAGCTGCGCGGTACGCGACGTGAGCTTCAGCGGGTGTCGGCCGAGCGGCCCTTCGGCCGGGCGCCGGACTCGCGCTGCACCTACTACCTCGAGGAGGTGGCCCGCTTCACGACCGAGGAGCAGGCGCGCTGGTCCGAGCTCCTGCACCGCATCGATCAGGGTCGCGATGACGCTCCCTTTCGCGTGCTCGCGTCGAGCTCCCGCGACCTGGCCCGGCTCGCCCGCTCCGGCGCCTTCGACCCAGCCTTCGCGGCGCGCCTGCTGCGCTTTACCCTGGAGCTCCCTCCGCTGCGCGAGCGGCCGGAGGACGTCCCGGATCTGGTCCGTTGGCTGGCCGATCGCGCCGCGGACCGCATCGGCCACCGTCGGGTCGGCTTCACCCAGCCGGCCCTGCGCCTGCTGGCCGCACAGAGCTGGCCGGGCAATCTGGGCGACCTGGCGACGGCCGTGGAGCGGCTGGTCGCCTTCTCTGCGGGCGAGCGCGTGAGCCGCGCCGAGGTGAGCGCCGTGCTGGAGGAATCCCCGCTGGGTGTCGTCTCGTCGCGTCGGCTCCACGACCGTCGGCAGCGCGAGGAGCTCATCGCATTGATCGACGAGGCCGGCGGCAATCTGGCAGAGGTGGCGCGACGCCTGGAGATGAGTCGTGGGGGCGTCATCTACCGCGCCCAGAAGTTCGGGCTCCTCTCCAGACGGCGAGGCGGACTCAGAGGAGATTGAGCTGCCTCGGGCGATCGAGCGCCTCGTCGAAGCTCTGTCCCAGGACCTCGAGGATGGCGTCGGCGACCGGGTGCAGCACCCGCTCGATGTAGTGGCGGTGATCGATGCCCTCGGGGAGTGGGCGCCCCGGCAGGACCGGCTCTGGACCTTCGGCGGTCATGACGTAGTGGACGACGGGTCCCGCCAGCGCACCCGCCTTGCGCGCCGCCTGGACGTGCGGCGGAGTGGTCGCGGTGTAGGAGTCCAGTGACCCCTTGCGAACGCGCTTCGCGTAGACGAGCTCCGCGTCGAGTGCGCCGGACTTCACGCTCTGCACGATGTCGCGCGTGAAGGGAAGCGGGTCGCGACCCGCGAAGACGCGCTCCAGGAGGCCCCGCTGGAGCCGACCGGCCACGGCGGGCCAGTCGCGACGGACGGCCTCGAGGCCCACCACCTCGATCTCGCCGTCGCGCATTCCCGCATAGCGCTTCTTGCTGCCGCTGCGGCCGCCGCGGACGCGGGGCATGAAGAAGCGCGAGTAGATGCCCTCGAGTTCGAGCTCCATCTTCGGCTCCACGCCGTAGTCGTCGCGAATGCGCTCGAAGAGCAGGCGCTGGACCCGGCCTCGCAGGGTCTCGGCCTCGTCCTGGCATCCCGCCCCGCCCCGCAGCTCCACGAACACGGAGTCCGTGTCGCCGTAGAGCACCGAGACGCCCTCGGCCTCGAAGGCGTCTCGCGTCCAATGGAGGGTCTGCTGGCCGAGACCGGTGATCGCGTTTGCCACCTCCGGGTCGAAGAAGCGACAGCCGGCGGCGCCCAGCACCCCGAAGAGCGCGTTCATCATGATCTTGATGGCCTGGTTCGCGTGGCGGTCGCCGCGCCGCTTCGCCGCCTCGCGGCTGTGCATGAAGCGCTCGATCACGTCGGGCAGGATGGCTTCGCTTCGCGAGAAGCGGGCTCCGTTCGGGGCGACGATCGGGTCCGCGCCGGGGCAGGCGTGGGCGAGGGGGTCGAGATTGAATGTGCGGATCAGGCTCGGGTAGAGGCTCTTGAAGTCGAAGAGCGCGACGTCGGTGAAGAGCCCGGGCTTCGATTCGAGTACGGCACCGCCACGCACCATCGCGCTCTTGCGCGACGCATCGACGCTCGGTGCCACCCTTCCCCGTCGGCGCAGCTCCGGGAGGTAGAGCAGATCGAAGGAGGCGACGCTGGCGCCCACCCGGTCGAGCTGCATGCCGGTCAGGAAGCTGCGCTCGATCGCCAGCGCCAGCAGCCCCTCCCTCTCCAGTACGTCGAGCACCAGCCGGGCGTCTTCGCGGTTGTAGGCGACGAGCGCCTCCGGGGCCTCCCGGTAGAGACGCGCGATCTCGGCCGCGGCGTCGGGGGCCTCCTGGTCGATCTTCTTGCCGCGACCGAGCACCGCGCGCGCCACGGTCTCGAGGCGGTAGTCCGGGAGCCGGATCGCGTCGCGGACGAGGGGGATGCCGTCGACCACCATCCGGCCCGGGATCGCGGCGCGGGTCTGGCGGGTGAAGCGAAGATCCTGCTGGAAGAGGATCGCCCCGCCGACCCGCCCGAGCGGGGCCTGTGCGCGCAGCGCTTCGATCCGCCGATCCAAGGTGCGCAGGTCGAAGTCCACGACGTTCCACCCGGTCAGCAGGTCGGGATCCACCTCGCGGATGCGCGCCGCCACGGCCTCGACCAGGCGCCGCTCGTCGGAGTGGACGACGGCGCCGGCGACCGGGCGGCTCGAGAGCAGGTGGACCTCGTCGACGTCGTCTCCCACCAGCGCGACGGACCAGATGGCGCTGGCGTCCCGGGGCGTCTCCAGGTCGATGGAGAGGACGCGGAGCCTCGGGCGGCACGTGGACGGCAGGAGCTTCGGGTTCCGGAACCTTCGCAGGCCTCCGGGCAGCGTCTCGTACTCGCCCTCGATGGAGATCGATGCGTGCAGACCGCGGTCGATGAGATAGCGGTAGGGAAAGCGCAGGTCGGCTTCCAACGCCGTTTGTCTCGCGGCGTGGAGCGCGTCCCGCAGTCGCGGGACCGACCCCGGGACGTCCACCTCGACGCGCGCCACCGGCTCGCCGTCGAGCGCGTGGAGGGGTGCTTCTGCGACGGAGAGCACGCCGGGCTCGTCTCGCAAGCGCTGCGCTGCCGAAGGGCTGGTGAAGAAGTAGGGACGGAAGCGGTCGTCTTCGACCAGGAACGCACAGCCGTCTTCGAGCCGTCCGAAGAGCTGCACGACGGGCGCGCCGTCGCGCACGCGGTAGGTCGGCTGCAGGATGAAGCCGTCGAACACGGGACTCCCTCGAGGCCGAGGGTAGTCGAGTCCGTCGTCGGTGCCGAGTGAGCCGGGGATTCGGCTCGAGAGCGCCGGCGTGACCGGTCGGACACGGAGCGAGAACCGAACGTCCGGGTGCCGACCCGCCCGCGCGACCGACGGGGCGGAGAATCGGGGGCTTGGCGACTTCGAGCGGGTCGGCACGTCGCTTGCTCAGACGCCGAGACATGGATCGTTCGCAGCGAAGTCGGACCGCCATCGAGCTGGCGCGCGCAGGAGGGCAGCTCCGCCGGGTCGCCCTGCCGTGGCTCTGCCTGCTCACGCTTCCCTCGGCCCTTGCGCACTGGCTCGATCCCCTGACGTCCACTTGTGTCACCCTCTGCGTCCTGCTCCCGCCGCTCTGGAAGGCGCGACCTCGTGGAATCGCTGCGAGTCGTGCGCGGGCGCTCGTGGCGGGGACCCTCGCCGCGCTCGCGGGCTGGCTCGGCGCTCCGGCCTGGGCAATCGTGCTCGCGCGGATCGGCGACGGGCTCGCGCTCGTCGCGCCCCGGGCAGCGCCGCCCGCGAGCGCCCCTCTGTCGCTCTGGCTCTCGGCGCTGTTGCTGGCTCCGCTGGTCGAAGAGCTGCTCTACCGGGAGCTCTGCCTGCACGCGTTGAGGCGCCGGGGCGCGCTGACGGCGGTGGTGGTCTCCAGCATCTTGTTCGCGCTGCCGCACCCCGGGGCCTGGGGACGGCTCGCCGCCTTTGCACTCGGGCTCGGGCTCGGGGTGCTCCGCCGGGCCAGCGGATCCGTCGCACCCTGCATCGGCTATCACGCGGGCCTCAACGGCGCGTCGCTGGCCTGCTGGAGCGCGGATCCCTGCCGTGGCCTTGGGTCCCCGGCCTCGGCTCTCGCCAGCGTCACGTGTCTGGTGCTGGTGCGCCGCGTTCTCTGGGGCTCGCTGCGGCTCAGGGTTGCCGTGCTCGCGCTTGTCGTCGGTGCGAGCCCGGCCGCTGCCGACGTCCTCGCCTTCGAGAGCGAGCTGCGCTTCGAGCCCCTGACGCCGTCGGCTCCCCCGCTCGAACTCACCGGCGTGGGCGTCGCCACGCTGAACGGAGCTGCGGGTGGCGTCGCCCTGGAGACGCTGGCGCTCGACGGCGCCCTCTTCGGGGGCGACGTCGTGGCGGTCACCGATCCGCTGGTCTCGAACGCCGGAGTGGTCGCAGTCGGTCTCGAGGTGGGCGTCGTTCGCGGGAGCGTGGGCCCGTTCCAGCCCGCCGCGCCCTTCGGCAGCGCACAGCTCACGCGCGCCGGGCTTCCCGTGACGGGAGGGCTGCACCTGTGCATGCTGCTCCTCGACTGCAGCTTTCCCTTCGGGATCGCGCTCCTGGACCCGGACAGCGGCGAAGGCGTGGGAGTGGGCGGAATCGTCACGGCCTACCCCCAGGGCACCGTGATGCTCTCCCTCCACGCTGCGCCCTGGACGGTCCGCAGCGTCACGCTGGGGGTCCCGACCGGCGGAGGGGGCTCGTTCGTCTCCGCCGCGACCGGGCACGTCCACGGTCCCCTCTCCTTCACCGGATCGACCGCCCTGGCCGGAGGCGAGGTCCAGCTGGTGACCCCGGTTCGTGTCGACGCGAGTGGCGGCGGCCCCGTACCGCCTTCCGGCTTCGCCCGGCTGACGGTTCGCTTCGTGCCGGAGCCGCGGCTCCTGCTGCTGCTCGGCTCCGGGCTGGGCGCCCTCGCTCTCGCGTCCCGCCGTCGCTCGAGCTGAGGGAGTCTCCCATGCACGGCTTCGTTCGCACGCTTCCCGGTCGCGCACTCGCCATCGCACTGGTGGCATGGCTCGGACCCCTGGCCTGCATTCCGCCGGAGATCCTCGATCCCCGAGACGGTCTGTCCGAGTACCGGTCGCCGGGCCTGGTGCCGGTGCCCGGCGGTTTCGTCGACGCGGCCGGCGGGAATCTGGTGCTGATCCGACGCGACCTCTCGATCGACACCCCGCTGGGAAGGCAGGCCCTCGCCGCGACCTACAACGCGGCCAGTGGTACGTGGCGTTGGAGCCACCAGATGACCTACGACGGCACGACCTTCGTGGACGGGACCGGGGCCGTCTTCGACGTGAGCGCGCTCGCCGACGGGGACCCGATCGAGGGGACGATCTGGGAGCGCGTCGATGTGGCGACGATCCGGACGAAGGGCGGGCTCGCTCATCACTTCGGCTCGGACGGATCCCTCGATCACGTTCGCTGGGCCACGCTCGAGCATCCGCGCCTCACCTTCGGCGCCGACGAGATCTCCCTGTGCACGGCGACGGCGGTCTGCGCACCGCTCTTCGCGCTCTCGCTCGACGCCGAGGGTCGGCTGCTGGGCATCACCGATGTCCGGACCGGTCGGACCGCCGTCTTCGGCTACGACGCATCGGGTCGGCTCGTAAGCGCGCGGAGCCCCGGCGATGTCGAGCACGGTCGACCCGGCATCACCTACGAGTACGAGGCCATGGGCACGCTCCTGGTGGCCCGCATCGGATCCGAGGGTGAGCGGGTGGAGTACGCCTACGGCCCCGGTCGGCGGATCGCCGCGGTCACGCGAATCGGCGAGGGAAACCCGCGCCACGCCTTCCACTACGTGGGGAAGACCTCGGGCGGACAGTATCCGACCCTCCACGCGGGCCCGTTGGGCGGCTGGACGCGCTACGCCTTCGACGCCCAGCGTCGGCTTCTGCGGGTCGAGCGGCTGGGCGCCTCGGAGTGGACCGAGCTCGAGTGGACGGGGCTGCGCCCGTCGCGCGCTGCGGGTCCGGGCGGCCGGGTCTCCCACTTCACCTTCGCGTCGGATCGGCTGATCGCCCACACCGAGCCCTCGGGCAACGCGGTCACCCTGAGCTACGAGCCGGGCGGGCTGGACCTCGACGATCCGACTCGCCCACCCCTGCGCCGGAGGGAAGACGGTCTCGGCCTCGTCGAGGAGCGCGGCTACGACGCCCGGGGTCGGGTCGTGTCGCGGCTGAACGGCGCTCGCGAGGCGACGCAATGGACCTACAGCGGTGCGTCGGTGGTCTCGGTCGCCCGGCTCGGGGTGACGCTCGACTTTCCGATCCTGGGGAGCCACGGCCACTGGCTCGTGGCCGAGGTCGGGGCCGAGACCGTCGCGCGGCGCGCGCTCGACGCCGTCGGCAACTTGGTCGTGCCACACGCCGATCGGCGCGAGGGGGGCGTTCTCGGGCTGGGCTATGGCGCAGATCGCCGCCCGGGTTCCATCGAGCTGGCGACCAGCGACGAGTCGGGCCGCGTCATCGGCTCCGCGCTCGTGGAGATCGAGCGGCGCAGCGATGGGCAGATCCGCCGGATCGTGCGCCCCGGTGGCGCCGATCACGAGATCGACTACGACGCCCTGGGTCGGCCGATCCGCATCCGGGAGCGGGTGGACGGGGTCTGGCAGACCGTCAGGGTCGAGTACGACGCGGCGGATCATCAGACGGCGCGCGAGCGCGACAACGGCATGCGCGAGGAGTACGAATACGACGCCTTCGGTCGCATGACGCGCCATCGCGCCCTGCGACACGGCGAGCTCGAGGGCGAGGCGATCTTCACCTGGCAGTCCGGACGCCTCGCTGCCTACGAGGACTCGGTTCGCGGCCTGGCCGAGATCTACCGTTACGACGCGGCGGGCCGGCTCGTGGAGACCGTCTTCGGCTACGGCGAGGCGATCTCCCGGGAGTACGATCTGCGGGATCGACTCGTGAGGGAGGTGTTCACCGTTCCCGCCCTCGGCGTGGTGGCCGACCTCGGCTACGAGTACGACGCCGCCGACCGCCGTCTCCGCCTGGTCGATCGCGCCGCAGGCGAGGTGCTGGTCGAAGACGTGGTCTCGGAGGGGCTTCGGCGCTCGACGAAGACCGCCAACGGACTCGAGCGCAGCTACGCCTACGATGCTCGGGCTCGCCTCGTCGGGATGGAGACGCGGGATGCAGAGGGCGGGCTCGTCGAGTCCACGACCGTGTCGCGCGGGGTCGCGTTCGATCCGCTGCGCTTCCAGCTCTCGACCACGACCGTTACGCCACTGGCCGCCAGCGAGGAGCACTACGCGTTGCCCGCGGGCTCGAGCCTCGCGCACCCGGATCAGCGGGTCGGGAAGCGCCTGCTCTCGTGGAGCGACGCAGCGGGGACGGATCGGGCCTTCGCCTGGTCCGCCCTCAGCGATCCCCGGGACACCGCAGCCGGCGACCGCTTCGTCTACAACGCCGAGGGGAATCGTCTGCTCTCCGCCTCGCCGGCACCCGGCGAATCGAGTCTCGACTACGTCTGGGACGCGTCGGGCTTCGCGACCCGACGCGCCGGCGTGCCCCTCTCGTGGAGCGCCACGGGTCGGCTCGCCTCCTTTGGCTCCGACACACTCGTCTGGGACCTGGCGGGGCGTCTGGTCGAGGCGACCGTCGGGGGCGAGCGCCGTGAGTTCCGGCTATTTGGCGGAAGGGTGGAGAGCCGCATCGGTGCGCTGGGCGACCTCGACCTCGGCGCCGTGTCGATCCACCTGGGTCTGGGGACCCGCCGCTACCGGCACACGGACTTCCGGGGAAACGTCAGCTTCGCGAGCGACGAGGAGGGCGAGGTCGTCGCGCATCATCGCTACGGACCCTACGGGCTCGACGCCTCCTGGGGATCCGGGACCGGGGGGGTCACCTTCGAGCGCCGGAGTGGGATCGGTCCGTTGGTCCTGATGGGGGCGCGCATACTCGACTCCCAGCTGGGGCGCTTCCTCTCGCCGGATCCACACCTCCAGCTCGTCAACCAGTACGCCTACACCCTGGGCAATCCCATCGGCTTCGAAGACCGGGACGGTCGCGAGATGACGCCCCGCCAGGCCCTCCAGGTCGGCATGGACATCGTCACCGTCGCGACGGCCTTCTTCTTCGTGGCCGCCGTCTCGTTCGGTGCGACGCCGATCGCGGTGTCGGCGGCGGGCGCCGCCTACATGGTCACCCACGGCGTGGTGACGGCGGCGCTGCTGGTCGACGCGGGCCTGGCGACGAGCGAGCCCGCGCAGGCGGGCGAGCCGTCATCGGCGCCTGCGCCGACCCGTCCGCCGGAGCTTCCGGGGCCGGGCGGCGGCGGGCGGGACTCGCCGCCCGGCGCGGGAGGGGAGATCCTGGTGCTCGAGGCGACGCCCGTACCGGTCTGTACGCCCCTGGCCGCGGTCTCCCCGGTCGGAGGCTCTCCCTCCGCCGGCATCCTGCTCCTGCTGCTGAACGGCGGGCTCGCGGTCGCGTGGTGGCGATCCCGGCGCGAGCCGATCCGATGATTCCGCGTCGGCTGCTGATCGTGGGCCTCGCGATCGCGACCCTGGATGCGCTCGTCCTCGTCGTCGTGGCAACGATCCGGGGCGATCCCTCGCTGCTCTCCCACGCGACGACGCTGCTCCTGGTCGCGGCACTTCTGTGGGCACTGGATCGGTGCGTCGCCCCCGCTCGCGAGGGTCGGAGGGCTCGGGTGCTTTCGCGTCTGTTCGCGTCGCTGCTGCTCGCGGGCGCGGGCGCTGGACTGGCCCTCGTTCACGACTGGAGGCTCGACTCGCCCTGGACGCCCCCCGCGCTCTTCCTGGTCGTGTGGCTCGCCGCCCTGGCCGTCGGCTCTGGCTGGCAGCACCTGCGCGAGCGCCGCGATGGGGCGTGATCGTCGCCTCGCACGGGTCGGCCACGGCCGGCGCCGGCAGTGGATCGCGTCGTGACGAACCGTCGGCGTCGTCTGCTGGTATTCGCGATCACTCTGGGCGCGATGGCTGCGCTCCGTCACGCCGCTCCGGACCTGGCGACACGGCGGGCGTGGGCCTTCGCCGGTCTGCTGCCCCTGGGCTACGGCCATCAGCTGGCGGCGCTCTGGCCGGGGCGCGGCATCCCGACCCGACGTGCTCCGGCGCTGGGACTCGCGGCCTTCGCAAGTGCGGCGCTGGGCCTCGGCTGGCTCCTTACGCGGTCGGCAGCCGCTCCCCTGCTGGGGCTGCTCGCCGCCGTCGCCGTGTGGCACGTGGTCGAGAACGAGGTCGCGCTGGCTCGAGCGGGAACGCGCGGCGGAAGCCTCCGGCTCCCGGCCCTGTCACGGGCGCCGGGGCGCCACGTGTGGACGCTGCTCTGGACGCTCGCCCTGCTGGCGGCCGCCTTCTCGCTGCCCCGTCTGGCCCCGCTCGCTCTTCGCTGGGGAGTCGGGGCCCGCTGGGTGATCTGGACGTCGGAGGAGCTGGTTGCGGCGGTGCTCCTCCACCACGTCGTGTCCTTCCTGGTGCTCGGGCTGACGTCGGGTCGCGGCGTCGGGCGTCGGCCGGGACGGCGCTGGCGGATCGTCTGTCTGCACCTGCTTCCGCTCGCCGCCGGGCTGGCCTGCCAGTCAGGGTGGCCCGCGCTGTTCGGCGTACTCGCATCTCCGCCCCTCTTTCTCCTCTGCTCCGTCGCCCACGCAGTCCAGACCGTGCGGAGTCGAGGCGCGGCAGCGACCTGAGCGGAGACGTCGTCCAGATCCTCTCCATAGCGGCGGCCTTCTGGCTCGCCGTCGCGCTCTACGGACCCCGGCGTCGGGACGCTCCGCGCTTCGCCTGCGGCCTCGCGCTCGGCGCGCTCTGCTGCGTCGCGGGTCCGCTGCGGCTGGCCCCCCCCGCGTCGGGGGAAGCCGGCCTCGGGGCCTCGCTGCTCTTCCTTCCGCTCGGGCTCGGCATGCTCCGACCCTCGGCGCGGGCCTTCGCGGCGGTGCCCTTGCCGATCACCCTGGCTCGGCTCGGCTGCTGGTCGGTCGGCTGCTGCGGCGCGTCGCGGGGGCTCCCCCTCCCACTGCTCGAGGCGGTGGTTTTCGGGGCGCTCCACCTGGGTCTCCGACGCCTCGCGGCCGGCAGGGTGCCCGGGGTCTTCCTGCTGGTCTTCGGTGCGGTGAGGATCGCGGAGTCGCCCTGGCGAGGGCCCGCCGCAGCGGAGCTCGCGTTCGCGCTCGCCTCGGGCTGGACCATCCTGGGAGCATGGCTGGCCTGCCGACCGTGCGCCCGGCGGGCCGCGCTCAACCTCCCCGATCGCGGAGACGCAGCCAGATTCCGGCGAGGATCAGGACCACGGTCGCGGTGGTCACTCCCGACACGAGTGCGTGGGCCGCGAGGATGATCCAGGTGTGGAGCGCCGTGTCGCCCGGCGGCGCCAGGGCCAGGGCGATCAGGGGCGCCGCGACCAGGGGCGATCCGAGCAGGATGAAACGACCCGCGCGCCGCGTGGCCGCCTCCCGGTCGGTGCTGGGCGGCACGGGGTGGGCGGGAGTGCGCGCGAACCAGAAGCCGGTGGCCAGGGCCAGGACCACGACCCCCAGGATCGTGTTGGCGAACTGCATCACTCCGTAGGACCAGATCGGAAAGCCGAAGAACGAGGCGTCGCCCAGGCCGAGCTGCGAGGCGGCGCTCTCCAGCGCCTCGGCCTCGTGGGTCAATACGTCCCACGCGACGTGGGTGAGGGCGCCGAGCAGGATCGAGAGCGAGACCGCGGCGAACTCCGGCCTGCGCGGCGCGGCGGACAGGCGTGCGCGCAACGGCGTGGGCAGGAGGAAGACCGCGCTGCGCCGGATGCTGTGCTCGAAGATCAGGTAGGCGACCCAGCCCACCGGGAGCGAGAACCAGAAGACGCTGGCCAGGGTGTGGGTGGTGCGCCGCTTCAACGGGTCGCCCACGAAGTAGGGCAGATCCGGCGCCACGCTGCCCACGACGAGCGCCGCGAACACGCAGAAGCGGCCCAGCAGCAGGGGAATCGGAAGGATTGCCGCGGGGTGTGCGAGGGTGAAGGGCATGGTGTGAACGGAGCTCGGCGGAGGTTCGCAGACGCAGGGTAGGCGTTCGGGGATCTCGGCGCGGCTCCGGCTTCCAGTCTCCTCCGGGTCGGCGCTTCCGGATCGATCCGGTCACGGAACCGCGAAGATCCCGTCACGTTCCGTGCTCGAACCCGATCGCCGTTTTCTTCGGGCCGTGACGTTGATAGCCTTCCCATCGAAGTCATGCCGGACCGAATCCTCGTCGTCGATGACGAGCCCGATCTCCTGGAGCTCGTTCGCGTCAACCTCTGCCAGGCCGGCTACGAGGTGGAGGTGGTCGAGTCCGGCGAGGCGGCGCTCGACGTGCTGCGCCGGAATCCTCCGGATCTGCTGGTCCTCGACCTGATGCTGCCGGACGTCCCGGGCACCGAGATCTGCCGACGCGTCCGGGCCAACCCGGACCTCCAGCACCTGCCGGTGCTGATGCTCACGGCGAAGGCGGACGAGGTGGACCGGGTCGTCGGGCTCGAGCTCGGAGCGGACGACTACGTCGTGAAGCCCTTCAGCCCCAGGGAGCTGACCCTGCGGGTGCGGGCGGTGCTCCGGCGCCGCGCACCGGTGCCGGAGGCCGGGCGGGTCCTGGTCCACGGCGATCTGCGGATCGATCCGGACCGCCACCGCTGTGAGCTCGACGGCGAGGAGGTCGCCCTCACGGCCAAGGAGTTCGACCTCCTGCGCTGCCTGATGGAGCGTCCCGGCCGGGTGATGACCCGCGACCAGCTCCTCGACGACGTGTGGGGCACGGATATTGCCGTGACGAGCCGAACGATCGACACTCACCTGAAGCGCCTGCGAGAGAAGCTCGGCTCCGCCAGCGACAAGATCGAGACGGTCCGGGGGGTGGGCTATCGCTTCGCCGAGTAGAAGCACCTCTCGCGGGCGAAACGCCGCGCGGGCGAGCCCACCTTTGCCTCTGGAGCCGCTCCGATGACCAGCCGACGCAAGCTGACGGGTCTTCTGCTGGGCCTGGTGGTGCTCGGCGTGCTCGTCTCCGGCGTGGCGGCCGAGCGCAGCCTGCGGCGCGATCAGCTCGACCGCCTCTCGCGCTCGCTGGAGGAGCGGGCGGCCCTGGTGGCGGAGCAGCTCCGCGGCACGGCGCTCGACGGCGCCCACTCGCAGGCGCTCGACCTCCTGGCGGACCGGCTGGGGAAGGCCGGCGGCATGCGCCTCAGCATCATCGACGCCGACGGTACGGTGATCGGCGACTCCCAGGTCCCCCACGAGCGACTCGCCCGGGTGGAGAACCACGGCGACCGGGAGGAGGTGCGGGCCGCACTCCAGGGCCGGGTGGGGGTGAGCACGCGCCGCAGCGCGACGGTGGGGCGGAGCCTCTTCTATCTGGCCCATCCGGTCGAGACCGGCGGAGTGGTGCGGGTGGCCGTGGACCTCTCGGAGCTGGAGGCGGCCGTCGCTTCCCTGAGGGCCAGGCTGGCCTTCGCCGGCGTGGTGGGGCTGCTGGTGGCCCTGGGCCTCTCCTACGGGATCTCCCGCTACTCGCTGCGCCCCATCGAGGAGATGCGCCGCACCGCGGATGCGATCGCGCGGGGCCAGCTCGAAGATCGCCTGCCGCTGCAGACCGACGACGAGCTGGGGCAGATCTCCCGCTCGATCAATCAGATGGCCGAGCAGCTCCGGCTACGACTGGACGACGTCACCCGCGAGAAGGAGCAGCTGCACGCCGTGCTCGAGAGCATGGTCGAGGGCGTGCTCGTGGTGGACGCAAAGGGGGCGGTCGTGCTCGCGAACTCGCGCCTGCGCGAGTTCTACGGCGTGCCCCCGGAGATCGTGGGGCGACCGCTCCTGGAGACGATCCGCGACGCCCAGCTCGACGCGCTGGTGCGGGAGGTCGCGCAGCGGGACGGCCGCGTTGCGCGCTCGCTCCGCAAGCCGTCGGGAGCCCCGGGCACCCTGCGCGTCCAGGCGTCGCGCTTCCCGGCGGACCCGGGTCCGCGGGCGGGCATCGTCGCCGTCTTCCACGACATCTCGGAGCTCGAGCGCCTCGAAGAGGTGAGGCGCGACTTCGTCGCGAACGCGTCCCACGAGCTGCGTACGCCGCTCACCGCGATCCATGGCTTCGCCGAGACGCTGCTCGCCAACGAAGAGCTGGGGAAGGACGATCGCCGCTCCTATCTGGGGATCATCGACCGCCATGCCCAGCGGCTCGGCAACATCGTCAACGACCTGCTGGCGCTGTCGGCGATCGAGACGGGGCGGGTCCCCATCGAGCCCATGGACCTCGACGTGGCGTCCCACGTCGAGACGGCGATCCGCGATGCGGAGCCTCGCTGTCGCGAACGCAAGCTTGAGGTGCGCAGCGTCGTCGAGGGCTCGCCCCTGGCCCACGCGGATCCGCGGGCGCTGGATCAGATCCTCACGAACCTGCTCGACAACGCCATCAAGTACACGGAGCCGGGCGGACGGATCGAGATCCGCGTCGACTCGAGCCACCGGCGGATCCGGGTCCAGATCCAGGACTCGGGGATCGGCATCCCCGACGAGGACCTGGCCCGGATCTTCGAACGCTTCTACCGGGTCGACAAGGCCCGCTCCCGGGCCCTCGGCGGCACCGGGCTCGGGCTCTCGATCGTCAAGCACGCCGTCCAGAGCATGGGAGGAGAGATCTCGGTGGAGAGCCGGGTCGGCGTCGGGTCCACCTTCACCTTCACCCTGCCGGCGGCCGGCTCCGGCTGAGCGAGGCCGACGGCTCCGGGATCTCGCGACCGATCGCCTCGAGCGCGCGCCCCAGGGCCTCGCGATCGAGGGACGCCAGCGGCAGGTCGAGGAGGCGGTGAACCCGGTGCTCGAGCACGCGATAGGCGTCCTCGAAGGCGGCGCGGCGCTCCGCTTCGGAGCCCTCGCAGGCGGCCGGGTCCGGCAGCCCCCAGTGGGCCTGGACCGGATGGCCCGGCCACACGGGGCAGGTCTCGGCCCGGGCCGCGTCGCAGACGGTGAGCACGACGTCGATCGGTGGCGCGTCGGGGGCGGCGAACTCGTCCCAGCTCTTGCTGCGCAGCCGCGTCGTGTCGTAGCCCCGGGCTTCCAACAGGGACCGGGCAAGCGGGTGGGGGGCGTCCTTCGGGTGGCTGCCGGCGCTGTGACCGCGCACCCGCCCTTCGCCGAGTCGCTCGAGCAGGCACTCGCCGAGGATGCTGCGGGCCGAGTTCCCCGTGCAGAGGATCAGGACGTGGAGCGGTGTGTGGGGCATGGCTCTCGCTTTCGACCCGGTGGGGATGGGGGCGCCGCCGAGGAGTCTAAGCGGCCTGGGCCGGGACGCACGCGTTCCCGGTGGCCTGGGGTACCCTGCCGCCGTCGTGGAGGATCGCTCGCAGCAGGAGGTGGAGCTCAAGCTCGAGCTGCCGGCGGAGGACGCACGGCGCGTGCTGCGCCACCCCTACATCGAGCGTCACGCAGAGGGTCCCGCGCGGGTGCGACGCCTGCGCTCGGTCTACTTCGACACGGTGGATCGGGCGCTGCTGCACGCGGGCCTGGCCCTGCGCGTCCGCGAGATCGGCGAGCAGCGCGTCCAGACGCTGAAGGCCGGTGAGAAGGCGCGAACCGGACTCTTCGAGCGCCACGAGGACGAGGTGGAGATCGAGGGAGACGTTCCCGAGCTCGAGGCGGTCTCCAACCTGACGCTGCGCGGCCTGCTCCAGCGAACGCTCGCGGGACGTACCCTGCGCCCGATCTTCGTGACCGACATGGAGCGCACCCAGCGCCGCATCCGGGACGGCGAGGACGTCTTCAGCCTCGACCTCGATCTGGGGGAGGTCCGCGCGGGGGATGCCCACGAGCCCCTCTGCGAGCTCGAGCTCGAGCTGATCGAGGGCGATGCGCGCAGGCTCTACGAGGCGGCGCTGGACCTGCTGGAGAGTGTTCCGCTCACGGTAGGTTTCGTGACCAAGTCGGATCGCGGCTACGCCCTGGCCGCGGGCGGTCGCGCCCGGCAGCCGATTCCCGAGGCTCTGGCCCGCATGCGCGAGACCCTGGAGGCGGCACCCACCGACCTGCGCCCGGGCCTCGAAGACGAGCTCACGCGGCTCGAGCGGGAGTGCGAAGCCGCCCGAGACGAGGCGGATCTGGAGCGTCTGCATCGCTCCCCGCGCTTCGCCCGCGCGGCGCTCGAGCTGGGGCGCATCGCGCTCGGGTGAGGGAGCTGGAGGAGGGCGCGACGCGTCGCCCCGCTCTCGCGAGGGCTCCGCGCCGCGCCTTCCCAGGGTAGCCTCGTCGGGCGCCTCGGCCCTAGAAGTCGAGGGAGACGCGGGTCTGCCCGATGTACATGTCGCCCACGCCGTTCAGGTGGGCCCACACGCCGTTCACCATCAGGCGCAGGTTTCGGTAGAGGTACCAGTTGACGCCGAGGGTGTAGTTGCTCTCGATGCCGCCACGCAGGCTGCCGTCGTTGAGCGAGAGGTGCGAGTAGCGCGCCGCCACCTCGAAGGCGCCCCACTGGTTCTTCGAGATGGAGAAGTCCTCGTTCGGCGCGGTGCGCTTGAACGCCCCGGTCTTCAGGTCGTAGACGCGGTGCTCCCCGGTGAGGAAGTAGCTCACCTGGCCGCTGGCACCCCAGAAGGTGCGGTCGCTCGCCTTGTCCCGGTCCACCAGCGTGGCGACGGCCTCGCCCTGGAGCGAGAGCGGACCGCGCACCCAGGCGAGCTCGCCGCCGAAGACGTCCACACCGTCGCTGACGATGTCGACGCCATCGATGCGGGTGTCGACCAGTCGTTTCGAGGTGCTGTGGGCCTCGGGCCTCGCCCTGAAGCGGACATCCTCGTTGTTGAGGAAGCTGTGGCTGTAGCTGTAGCCCACGTGGACCAGCTCCCTGCCGTCGTCCTCGTAGACGGGCAGGCCGGTCATCCGCAGCGACACGTTGTAGGCGCTGTCGTTCGAGAAGCCGTCGCCGTTGTCGTCGGTCTCCCGGAAGCCGCCGATGGCCCAGGTCATGCGCTGGTCGAAGGCGGTGTTGTTGAAGCCCAGGCCGGCATTGCGCGCCTTCGAGAAGGCCAGGATCGGCAGGCTCCGCTCCATGAAGGTGATGTACTTGCTGCTGGTCTGCTCCTCGAGGCTGAAGGGCTCCTTGAAGTGGCCCAGCTTGGCGGTGCCCACGCCGGGGAGCTTGGTGAGACCGCCGTAGGCGTCCTTGAGGTCGCCTTCGCCGTCTCCCGCGAAGTCGTACTGGCCCTTGAAGATGCCGTGCTCGCCGATGTTGCCCGAGACGAAGAGCCGGCCGCGCCGCAGGTCCACGCCGGTCCCGCGGGTGTCCGTGCCGAACTCGTCGTTCACGTCGCTGTCGGCGCCGATGGCGGCGAAGTCGTACTGTACCCGGCCGCCGATCTTGATCTTGTAGTAGCCGTCGTTGCGCTCGATCCGCGTCCCGTCCTTCCAGTAGGCCGACCAGCCCTCCGGATTCGGCTCGGCGGCGCTCACGGCGGGAAGGGGCGCCGCCTTCCGCTCCTGCTCGGCCTCGCGCATGAGCTCGTCGTACTTCGCGTCGTCGATCGTGCCCTGGTCCTTCAGGATGTCCAGGACCTTCTCGGTCACGCTCTTGTCGTCACTTGCGTCGCTCGCCGCCAGGGCGGGCGAAGCCGCCATGCCCAGGGCGCAGAGCCCTGCGATGGCCCACGGTGTGAACTCCCTCAATTCGTCTCCTTCGGTTGCGATGTCGTCACAGGGGGTCTCGGATCGGGGCAGACCCTAGGTCGCGACGGTGAACTGTGCGAGGCGCGAAATTGACGGTTCCGTGAAGAAGCACCCGACTGGGAGGCCTTCACCGTTCCGTCACAGAAAAGACCCGGTGGGGCCACGTCGCGTCCCTAGTTTCTCTGAAGCCGGCGCGCAGGGCCTCCGATGATGGGGGGTGCCCGCGTTCCGGCTCCTCAACAAGAATTGGGAGAAACCCAGGTATGAGAAGCCTTTACAGCCTCGCCCTGCTGCCGCTGCTCGCGGTCGTCCTGCCTTCGGCCGCCAGCGCCCGAGATCAGATCCGGATCGTCGGCTCGTCCACGGTCTACCCCTTCGCGACGGTCGTAGCCGAGGAGTTCGGACGCGGAAGCTCGTTCAAGACGCCGATCATCGAGAGCACGGGCACGGGCGGGGGCCTGAAGCTCTTCTGCGCCGGTGTCGGTGTGGACAATCCGGACATCACGAATGCCTCGCGGCGCATCAAGGCCTCCGAGGTCGAGCTCTGCGCGACGAACGGCGTCACGGAGATCACCGAGATCCAGATCGGCTACGACGGGATCGTGCTGGCGAACTCGAAGGAGTCGAAGCTCCAGAACCTCACGCTGCGCCAGATCTTCCTGGCCCTGGCGAAGGAGATCCCCGCCCCCAGCGGCGACCTCGTCCCCAACCCCAACAAGACCTGGAAGGACGTGGATCCCTCCTTCCCGGCCACGAAGATCGAGGTGCTGGGACCTCCGCCCACGTCCGGGACCCGGGACGCCTTCAACGAGCTCGCGCTCGAGGGGGGCTGCAAGACCTTCCCCGACCTGGCCGCACTCAAGGGGACCGACAAGGGCCTCTACAAGAAGATCTGCCGGTCGGTGCGTGAAGACGGCGCCTACGTCGAGGCGGGCGAGAACGACAACCTGATCGTCCAGAAGCTGGTCTCGAACCCCAACGCCTTCGGCGTGTTCGGCTTCAGCTTCCTCGATCAGAACGCGGACAGCATCCAGGGGAGCACCGTCGGGGGCGTCGCGCCCACGTTCGAGAACATCTCGTCCGGCGACTACCCGGTCTCCCGCTCGCTCTACTTCTACGTGAAGAACGCCCACGTCGAGTCCATCCCCGGGATTCGCGAGTACATGACGGAGTTCACGAGTGAGGCGGCGATCGGAGACGAGGGCTATCTGGCCGACCGCGGCCTGATTCCCGCTCCCGAGGAGATCCGCAAGAAGGTCCGCGCCGACGCCGCGAGCCTCGCGGTCCTCGAGCTGGCTTCGGACCACTGATCCCGTGACCGGCGCGTCGGGAGGGCCTCGGCTCGCCCGACGCGCCACTTCCCGGACACGCCGCGTTGAACATCCCGCTCTTCCTGCTCACGGTTCTCGCCCTGACGATGGGCGCCTACGCGCTGGGTCGCCGCCGTGCACTCCAGGCCGTCGGAGGCGTGCGCCTGCACTCGCTCCCCGGCTACTACGGCGCCTACGCGGCGTTGTGGGCCGGATTGCCCGCGCTGGCGATCCTGGTGGCCTGGCTCGTCGGGTCCTCCTGGGCCATCGAGGGCCTGACCCTGGCCTCCCTGCCCGATGGCGCCGCGGGCGAGAGCCCGGCGGAGATCGCGCTCTTCCTCAACGACGTGAGGAACGAGTCGGCAGGGCTGATCTCCCGGGGCGAGGGTCGCGAGGTGATCGTCGACGCGGCCGCTCACTACGACTGGCTGCGCAGCCGGGGCATCGCGGCGGCGATCGCCGTCGCGATCCTGCTCTCCCTGGCCGGGGGCGGCTTCGCCCTGCAGCGGGTGGGGCCGGGCTTCGCCGCCCGGGTGGTCGTCGAGCGCTCCTTCCGGATCGGGCTGATGATCAGCGCGGCGTTGGCGATCCTGGTGACCGCCGGGATCGTCCTCTCCCTCGTGTTCGAGACTGCCCGCTTCTTCGCCGCGGTCTCGCCGATGGAGTTCCTCTTCGGTCTGCACTGGAGCCCACAGACCGCGCTGCGCGCGGACCAGGTGGGAAGCTCCGGCTCCTTCGGGGCCGTGCCGATCTTCACCGGCACGCTTCTGATCACGGGCATCGCCATGCTGGTGGCCGTTCCGGTCGGCCTCCTCTCCGCCGTCCACATGACCTTCTACGCGACTCCACGCTTCCGCGACGTCGCGAAGCCGATCCTCGAGATCCTCGCCGGGGTGCCCACCGTCGTCTACGGCGTGTTCGCGGCCCTCGCCGTGGCGCCCTGGATTCGCGATCTGGGCACGAGCCTCGGTCTCTCGGTGGCGTCCGAGAGCGCGCTGGCCGCGGGGCTGGTGATGGGGATCATGATCATCCCCTTCGTGTCCTCGCTCTCGGACGATGCCATCACGGCCGTACCGACCGCGCTCCGCGACGGCTCCTTCGGGCTCGGGGCCACGCGCTCCGAGACGATCCGCTACGTGATCCTCCCGGCGGCCCTGCCCGGCATCATGGGCGGCTTCCTCCTCGCCGTCTCCCGGGCGATCGGCGAGACCATGATCGTGGTGATGGCGGCCGGGCTGGCGGCGCGGCTCACGGCGAACCCGCTCGACGCGGTCACCACCGTGACCGTGCAGATCGTGACCCTGCTCACCGGCGACCAGGAGTTCGACAGCCCCAAGACGCTGGCCGCCTTCGCGCTGGGTCTGGTGCTCTTCGTGGTGACCCTGGCCCTCAACGTCGTCGCTCTGCGCGTCGTGCAGCACTACCGGGAACGCTATGACTGAGCCGAGCCCGGGCGCACGCTGGGCCTCGCCCGACATGAAGGCGCGGCTGCGCAGGCGCCACCGCGCCGAGCGCAACTTCCGCGTGATCGGCGCCGGCGCGATCGCGCTCGCGATGCTGAGCCTGGGCGTACTGCTGGTGACGATCGGGGTGCGGGGGCTGCCCGCCTTCTGGACCACCGAGATTCGCCTCGACGTGGCGGTCCCGCCCGAGGCGCTGGAGTCGACGGAGCGCATCGACGCCCGACCCTGGCTGAAGACGGCGCTGCGCGATCTCTTTCCCGAGGTCTCGGATCGCCGCGAGCGCCGCAAGCTCTCCGCCCTGATCAGTCGCGGAGCCGGGACGGCCTTCGAGCGGGAGCTGGCCCGCGGTCTCGAGCTCGACGAGGGCGTTGTCTCGCTCTGGCTCCCGGCCGACGACGAGGTGGACCTCTTCCGCAAGTCCGGTGGCGCCACGCCGGGGCGGCTCTCCGAGAGCCAGGTGGGCTGGATCGGCCGCCTGGAGCAGCAGGGGCGGGTTCGGTCGGTCTTCGATGCGGGCTTCCTCACCTCCGGGGATTCGCGGGAGCCGGAGCTGGCCGGCATCTGGGGCGCGCTGGTGGGCTCCTTCCTGACCCTCGCCGTCACCCTCGCGATCGTCTTCCCCCTGGGCGTATCCGCCGCGATCTACCTCGAGGAGTTCGCACCTCGAAGCCGCTGGACCGACCTGATCGAGGTGAACATCAACAACCTCGCCGCGGTTCCCTCCATCGTCTTCGGTCTGCTGGGTCTCGCCATCTTCCTGAACGTGCTCGACCTGCCGCGCTCGGCACCGCTGGTCGGCGGCCTGACCCTGGCCCTGATGACCCTGCCCACGCTGATCATCGCGGCCCGCGTGTCGATCCAGGCCGTGCCCCCGTCGATCCGCGAGGCGGGTCGCGGTCTCGGTGCCTCCCCCCTCCAGGTGGTCTTCCACCACGTCCTGCCCCTGGCCATGCCGGGTATCCTCACCGGCACCATCATCGGCATGGCCCGCGCCCTGGGAGAGACCGCACCGCTGCTGATGATCGGGATGGTGGCCTTCGTGGTGGACGTCCCCGGCAGTCTCACCGATGCGGCGACCGCGTTGCCCGTGCAGATATTCCTCTGGGCCGACAGCCCCGAACGCGCCTTCGTGGCGAAGACGTCAGGAGCGATTCTCGTGCTACTCCTCTTCCTGATCGCAATGAACGCGGTGGCCATCGCCATGCGCCGCCGCTTCGAGAAACAGCTATGAGCCGGCCGATGACCGCCCCCTCTCCGGAGTCCGTTCGCGTGGAAGTCCCGAGCCCGAGCCCGAATGCCCCTCAGGCGGCGCCGGAGACCGGCTCCGCCGTGAAGATGCGGGCCCGAGGCGTGAACGTCTTCTACGGCGAGACCCACGCGATCCAGTCCGTGGACATGGACATCTGCGCGGACGAGGTCACCGCACTCATCGGGCCCTCGGGGTGCGGGAAGTCCACGCTGCTGCGCTGCTTCAACCGCATGAACGACACGATTCCCGGCTGCCGCGTCGAGGGAGAGATCACCCTGGAGGGCGCGGACATCCACGGCGAAGACATGGACGTGGTCCAGCTGCGGGCGCGGGTCGGCATGGTCTTCCAGAAGCCGAATCCGTTCCCGAAATCGGTCTATGACAACATCGCCTACGGTCCGAAGATCCACGGCCTCGCGCGGACGCGTCGGGAGTTCGACGAGATCGTGGAGCGGAGCCTGGTGCGGGCGGGCCTCTGGGACGAGGTGAAGGACCGCCTCAACGAGCCGGGCACCGCGCTCTCCGGGGGCCAGCAGCAGCGACTGTGCATCGCCCGGGCCATCGCCGTGGATCCGGAGGTGATCCTCATGGACGAGCCCTGCTCGGCCCTCGACCCCATCGCCACGGCGCGGATCGAGGAACTCATCTACGAGCTGCGCGGTCGCTATGCGATTGCGATCGTCACGCACAACATGCAGCAGGCGGCCCGCGTCTCCCAGCGCACCGCGTTCTTCCACCTCGGGGTCCTGGTCGAGGCCGGTGCCACCGAGGAGATGTTCACCAACCCCCGCGAGCAGCGGACCAGCGACTACATTACGGGGCGCTACGGATGAGCCGGGTCTTCGACATCGTCATCGAGCAGCTGCGCGAAGATCTCTTCCGCATGGGAGGACGCGCCGAGGCGATCCTCGAGAAGTCCTTGCGGGCGGTCTGGGAGCGGAGGGCATCCCTGGCCGAAGAGGTCGCGAAGGACGACCTGGAGATCGACCGGCTCGACGTGGCCATCGACGAGCAGGTCCTCAAGGCGCTGGCACTCCAGGCTCCCGTCGCCGAGGATCTGCGCGAGGTACTGGCGATCAAGATGATCGCCACGGACCTGGAGCGGGTCGGAGACCTGGCCCGCAACATCGCAAAGGGAGCGCGCCGTCTCGCGGAGAAGCCGGAGCTTGCGTTTCCGGCCACGCTGACGACCCTCTCGAGGTCGTCCCAGGCCGCCCTGCGCAGATCCCTGGACGCCTTCGGCCGCAACGATCCGGAGCTGGCCCGCCGCGTGCTCGGCGAGGACGACGAGATCGACGAGCAGCATGACGAGGTCATCCGCACCCTGGTTCGCCGGCTCGAGGAGGAGTCGGGGGGCGTCTCCCAGTACGTGGACGCGATCCAGCTGGCGAAGCACCTGGAGCGGGTCGCCGACCACGCGACGAACATCGCCGAAGACGTGATCCTGGTCGCCGAGGCGAGGAACGTGAAGCACGCCGCGAAGCTGGCGCGCTGAGCCGGTCGCGGCCTCCGGTGCGCTCCGGGCTTGCGCGCGGGCCCCGGCGCGGGTGTAACCTGACGTCTCACACGGGCGTAATGCGGGTTCCTGGGTTTCGTACCCGCGCGCCACGAAGGAGAGCTCCGTGACACGATTCGACCGGCTCGTCCCCCTTCTCGCCCTCGCGCTGCTGCTCGCGTCCCTCCCCGCGGGCTCCGAGACCGCTACCCAGAAGCCGATCGTCGCGAAGATCCACGCGGACTGGTGCGGGACCTGCACGCGACTAGAGCCCACCTGGGAGGAGCTCCAGGCCCGCTACGGCGACGACGTGCGCTTCGTCGTGCTCGACGTGACCGACCGCGAGGCCATCGGTCGGTCTGCGGCCGAGGCCCAGAGTCTGGGGATCACCCCCTTCTTCGAGAAGAACAAGGGCAATACCGGGGTCGTCGGAGTCATCGACGCCGAGGGAGACGTGACACAGGTGTTCCGGGGCGAGCTCGACGCGAAGCGCTACGACGAGTCGATCACCGCCGCCCTCGGAGCCTCTTGAACGCCGGTCTCGCCATCGGGGTGGAGGCGTCGAAGCTTCCGCTCTGGCGGCATCCGGCATTCGTCGTGCCCTTCGGGACGTGCGCGGCGTTGGCGCTGCTGCTGCCGCGCTGGTGGACGCCGCTACAGGCCGCGCTCTTCGATCTGGAGTTCGGCCTCGCGGCCGTCCTACCCTCGGAAGACCTGGCCCGATCGGCGGGGCTGCTGCTGCCCGGAGTCGCATTTGGACTCGGACTGCTGGCCAGCTTCTCTCCCTGTGTCCTGCCTCTGGTTCCCCTCAACCTCGCGGCGATCGGCGTGGCCGAGGCCACGGGCTGGAGGGCGGTGGCGCGTTCCGGGGGATTCGTCCTCGGCGCCGCGGTGGCCCTGGCGCTGCTCGGCCTCGTGGGGGAGGTCTCCGGCTTCCTGCTGATCGAGCAGCGGGGCCCCGTGCTCCTGGGGGCCGGGATCGCGCTGCTCTACTTCGGGGCAGTCGCCCTGGAGCTCCTGCCCCTGCCCTTCGCAGGGCGCGGGCCCGCCGGCGGCGCGCGCCTCGGACCGATCGGTGCCGGCGCGGCGTTCTCCCTGGTGACGACGCCCTGCGCAAGCCCCTTCGTCGGAGCGGTGCTGGCCGCGGCTGCTGCCCAGGGGGTCCCCGGTCTCGCCAGCGCGTCGATGGTCGCCTTCGCCGTGGGCTACACCGCGCTGGTGTTCGTGGCGGGCGCGCTGGGCGGTGGAATCGTGCGGCGCCTCAAGCAGCGCTCCTTCGACGCGCCGCGCGCGGCCGCCGCCGCACTGCTCGTCGTCGCCGGTCTGGGCTTCGGCGCTGCGGGAATCGCCTGGTTCTGAGCCCTCACGAAGCGTCCCGGCGGCTCAGTGGTAGACTGGCCCCCGCAGCGACGAGGAGGAACTGGCATGGCGCGGATCGTCGGCGATCTCGTTCCCGAAGACGATTACACCCACCCGCTGGGCCCGGAGCCCAACTTCAACGAGAGCATGTACTTCAACTTCTTCGACCCCGCGCGCGGAGTCGGTGGGTTCGTGCGGCTCGGAAATCGGGCGAACGAGGGGCGGGCGGAGATGACGGTGACCCTCTACCTCGCGGACGGACGGGTCCTCTTCTCCTTCGCGCGCCCCGGCATCGACCACAACGATGCCTTCGACGCCGGTGGACTTCGCTTCGAGGTCCTCGAGCCCTCGCAGCGGCTGCGGACGACCTTCGAGGGGAAGGTCCTGATGCTGGCGGAGCCGCGGGCCATGAGCGATCCGCGCAAGGCCTTCGAGGAGAGCCCTCGCTGTCAGCTCTCCCTCGACCTCGAGCACGAGGCCGTGGGCCCCATGTACGGGGGGCGGTCCAGCCATTCGGAGCAGGAGCGCGCGGCCGAGGAGCAGTTCGCGAAGGCGCACTACGAGCAGCACATGGCCGTCCGCGGCGAGCTGCGAATCGACGGCGAGACCCAGCCGATCCGTGGTCACGGTCTCCGCGACCACTCGTGGGGCCCGCGCTACTGGCAGGCGATCCAGGGCTACGAGTGGCTGACCCTCAACTTCGGAGACGACTTCGGCGCCATGGTGTCCGTGATCCGCCGCGGCCCCGACGACGAGAAGACGCACGGCGTCGTCGTGCGCGGGGACTCCCTCGATCCGGTGACAGCCGCGCGCGTGACCGCCGAGTACGAGGAGAACGGCCTCTATCACCGCAGCGTGTCGGCGTCGATCGAGACCCGGGGCGGGGAGTCCCTCGAGATCCAGGGCCAGGTGAAGGGCTTCATCCCGCTGCGCAATCGCCGGGACGGCCTCGTCACCCACATCGGCGAGGGGATGACCGAGTGGCGTTGCGGGGACCGCGTGGGCTACGGGCTCTCCGAGTTCCTGCGCCAGGTCAAGTAGCCGGACGGACGCGCGGTCCCCGCCGTGAGCGCCTCGGAGATGGAGTCGGCCCTGGTCGGGCTGCTGGCGAGGCACATGCCCGGCGTCGATCGGATCGCCTCGCTGCGACGGCTGTCGGGCGGGGCGAGCCAGGAGACCTGGTCCTTCGATGCGCTGGCCGGGGGTCGCGAGATCCCGCTGATCCTGCGCCGGCGTCCGGGAGGAATGACGCCGGGCGACGAGAGCATGGCCCTCGGCCTGGAGACCGAGGCCGCGCTGCTCGGGCTCGCGGCCGGTGCGGGGGTTCCGGTCCCGGAGGTGCGCTGCGTGCTCGAGCCCGGGGATGGTCTGGGATCGGGCTACGTCATGACCCGGCTCGAAGGCGAGACGATTCCCCGCCGCATCCTCCGCGACGCCGCCTACGACGCGGTTCGCCCGCGCCTGGCGCGACAGTGCGGTGCGATCCTGGCGCGCATCCACGGCATCGGAGGCGGTGCGAGTGGCGTGCCCGATCCCACCCCACCGGAGCGGCCGATCGCGTCGGGCTCCGTGCTGGAAGAGGTGCCCCTCGCGCCGGCTCGGGTGCAGCTCCAGCAGTACCGGAATCTCTACGACGGCTACGACCAGCCCCATCCGGTCTTCGACCTCGCCTTCCGCTGGCTCGCGGATCGGGCCGACGAGGCGCCGCGCGTCTCCCTCGTGCACGGGGACTTCCGCAACGGGAACCTCATGATCGGGAGCGACGGCGTGTGCGGCGTGCTCGACTGGGAGCTCGCCCACCGCGGGGATCCCATGGAGGACCTGGGCTGGATCTGCGTCAACTCCTGGCGCTTCGGTGAGATCGATCGGCCGGTCGGTGGGTTCGGCGACCGGGACGAACTCTTCGCCGGCTACGAGGAGGCCGGCGGCGGGACCGTGGACCCGGAGCGCGTGCGCTTCTGGGAGACGCTGGGCACGCTCAAGTGGGGCATCATGTGCCTCATGATGTACGCCATCTTCCACAGCGGTGCGGACCGTTCGGTGGAGCGCGCCGCGATCGGTCGCCGCGCCTCCGAGACCGAGATCGACCTGCTCGGGCTGATCGGAGGTTGAGCCGTGTACGACCGCCCGGATATGGTCGAGCTCGTCGCGATCGTACGAGAGTTCCTGGAGCGCCAGGCCATGCCGGCGCTCGAGGGGCGCGTCGCCTTCCACGCCCGGGTGGCCGCGAACGCCCTGGCCATCGTCGAGCGCGAGCTCGAGCAGGGCTCGCGGGAGACCGATCGCGAGCTGGCGCGGCTGCGCACGCTCCTGGGGACGGACGGCGACCTGGACGCGTTGAACCGCGAGCTCTGCCGTCGCCTGCGCAGCGGCGAGGTGTCGGTCGAGACGCCGGGACTCCTCGACCACCTGAGGGCCACCACGCTCGCGAAGCTCGCCGTGGATCAGCCCCACTACTCGGGCTATCGGCGCGCGCTGGAGCGGCGCGGCGACTGAGCTCGCTCTCCCGTGGGTCGGGTGCCGCGATCGCCCGGCCTGCGCGCGACCGTCCCGGCCTCAGCCCGCCGGCGCGAAGACCAGGAAGTGCTGGCGCTCCACGATGTCGAAGTCGTCCACGAGGCGGTAGCCCGCCACCCCCATCTCCTCCACGATCGATTCCTTCGGCGTCATGTGGCCGAACGTCCGGGGGAACCAGCTGGTGTCGTTCAGCTCGAGGATCGCCACCCGCCCCTCGGGAGAGAGGTCGGCGAGGACGCCCCGGAAGTAGGCGCTGCGGTCCTCGATGTGGTGGTAGGTGTTGCTCGTGAAGAGGAGGTCGATCCGTCCGTCGGGCAGCAGCGGATCGTGGAATTCCCCACGCACGATCTCCACATTGGTGACCTGCCGCTCCGAGACCTGATCGGTCAGATAGGCGAGCATGTCCTCGTCCACGTCGACCGCGTAGACCCTGCCCTCGGGGCCCACCACCTCGGCGAATCGGAAGGTGAAGTAGCCGCTTCCGGCTCCGACGTCCGCCAGCCGGTCGCCGGGCCCGATCCCGAGCAGCGCGATCACCTCGTCGGGCCTCTGCCAGGAGTCGCGGTCGAACCCCTCGTAGGCGAAGCGCTTCCACGCACTGCAACCGAAGGCCTGAAGACCGATGCAGAGCGCGAGCGTGACGACAGCGCGAGATCTCATGACACCCTCCTCTGGGCGGACGCGCCGATCCGACCGCCTTCGTAGCATGCCCCCCGGTCAATCGCCGTCGCTGGGCTGGGAGGTCCAGCCCAGGGCATCGACGATGGCGTGGTAGACGTAGCTCTGCTCCTGCACGCCGCGGAAGAGCTCGGCTCCGGGGCCCCCGGCGTAGATCGCCACGTCTTCGCCGCCGTGGGTCTCGCTCTGCATCGGGATCGCGCTTTCCTGCAGGAAGTCCGGTGCGCGCGTGTCCGTCTCGGAGAGGTCGGGGCGACCCGCCCGGATTCCGCTCGCGTGGGAGGGGCGGTGGGGGAAGTGCTTCGGCCCCTCCGGCTGCTGGTCCGAAGCGCCGGTGTATCCGGGACCGTTGCCGTAGCCGAGCGTCGTGTAGGGCAGGCCGCTCAGGTCGCGCACGGGCTCGGCGCTGCTCTCGCCGCGCGCGTCGTTGGTCACCACGAGTCCGAGGATGGGATTGCCGCGCGTGGGGTATCCCGCGATGGTGAGCACGTGGCTGTGATCTGCGGTCACCACCACGAGCGTGTCGTCCAGGTCCACGAGCGCCAGGGCGCGCTCGACGGCCTCGGCGAAGGCGATCGTGTCGTGGAGCGCGAGATACGCGCTGCTCGCATGGTGGCCGTGATCGATGCGTCCACCCTCGACCATCAAAACGAAGCCCGAAGGTCCCCGCTGCAGCAGTCGGATCGCCGTCTCCGTCATCTCCGCCAGGGAGGGCTCGCCGGCGGGGTCCGTCCCCCGATGTGCCTCCCAGCGCATGTGGGAGGGCTCGAACAGGCCCAGGAGGTGATCGACCTCGGCGAGCTCGAGCGCCTCGAGCTGGTCCCTGGACCAGACCGTGGCGGATGCGGGGGAGCGCTCGCGCCACGCCTCGATCAGGTCGCGACCGTCTCGACGCAACCCGGTCTGCTCCGGGTACTCGGGGTCGGCGTGCTCGATGGGCAGGAAGTGGGCGCGACCACCGCCGAGGACCACCTCGAGCCCATCTCCCGCGTCGAACTCGATCAGCTGGCGGGCCAGATCCGGGAAGCCGTCGGCTCGGGCCGGCGCAGGGAGCTTGGCGTCGTCCTCCCAGTTCCGATCCGGCGAGTGCGCGTAGCAGGCGGCGGGCGTCGCGTGGGTGACCCGCGCCGTGGTGACGATGCCGGTCCGCAGCCCGCGCACCTCCGCCTGCTCGAAGAGGGTGGGCAGGGGGTGGGCGGCCGCGGCCCGATGGTCGCCGCGGGCCACGCTCTCGTCGATCGAGAGCACACCCGCGCGGGTCTTCCGACCGGTGACGAGCGCGGTCATGGTCCCCGCCGAGTCGGGCACCTGCTGGTTCGTGTTGTAGGTCTTCGCCAACGCCGTGTGGGGAAGGCGCTCGAAGGACAGCAGGTTCTCCTCGCCCGGCCTCCCGCGCAGCTGCCCCTCGAGGATGCGCGCCGCGGTCACGGTACTCACGCCCATCCCGTCGCCCACGAAGAGGATCACGTTCCGCGCGGGGCCCTTCGCAGGCGTGGACGCCCGGATGCGCTGCACCGCGGCCCGCCCTTCGGCCTCCCAGCCGCCCTCGGCGGCGCCGACGGCGACCGCCACGCCGAGCGTGGCGAACGCCATCCATCCCGTGCTCCTCATGTGTGGCCTCCCGTGCTCCTCATGTGCGGCACCTCCCGCTTCGCCGGCAGACGCCCAGATCCCGAAGCTCCCGCCGCGCGCTGGCGCCCCATCCCTTGTGGGCGCGCGGGTTCGCCGGGCTCGGGTGGAGGACGCGTCCGATGCGGACCCGGTCGCCCAGCACCTCGCGGGCGCGGGTCTCGGCGAAGGCCCCGATCCCGACGATCCACTCCGGCTCCAGGATCTCGACCACCCGGCGCAGGTGGCGGTCGCAGGCCTCGAAGAGCGGCTCCCGCTCGCGGGCGGGCAGCTTGTCGGGGGTGCGGTTGCGCCCGCTCTCCTCGACGAAGAGGAGCGGACAGTAGTTCGTGATGAAGTGCTCGGAGAAGAAGCGCCGCGGCTCGCCGAAGCGGTCCCGAATCGCGCCCCAGAGCCGGGCTCCGCTGACCTCCGAACGCGGGCAGTCGAAGCCCTGGACGGTTCGCTTCGGGTGCTCCGATGCGGGCCGACCGATCTTCGCCTCCAGTCCCAGCCAGTCGCGGACGCTGCCGACGTCGCCGAAGGGAACGCCGGTCTGGGCCATGCCGAAGGGGCCGGGATTCATGCCCAGGAACACGACGCGCTTCGGCGCCTGGCCGTAGGCGGCCAGGTAGGCGGCGTGTCCCCGCCACGCGTAGCCCAGGGGGTCGTAGACGTGGGTCACCGGGGCATCGAAGCACAGTGCGTCGGCCTCGCGCCGCAAGCGTCGCGCGGCGGAGGCCAGTCGGGCGGCGCCGTCGGTCGGTGAGGAGCCCATTGCAGGCCGACTCCTAACCCAGGACGCCAGCCCGTGCGAGCCCGCCAGCTCCCCCGAACGCCGGGAATGCGGCCCCGCTTGAGAAAGAGTGGCAAGAAGCCGATCGTGGCTACCATGCGAGCCGCCCCCGGGAAGCGACGGAGCGTGTCGGAAGTAGATCGAATCCAGCTCGAGGGCATCCATCTCGCCTTCGGTACCCGCCCGGTGTATCGGGCGCTCGATTGTCGCTTTCCTCGGGGCCAGATCTCGGTGCTGATGGGCGGGAGTGGTGCGGGGAAAAGCACCCTTCTGCGGCTGATGGCGGGTCTCATCCGTCCGGACCAGGGGCGGATCGTGATCGCGGGCGAGGACATCACCACGTTGTCGGAGCGCGATCTGTTCCGGGTCCGGGAGCGGATCGGGATGCTCTTCCAGGGGGGCGCGCTGCTGGATGCCATGACGGTCTTCGACAACGTCGCGCTGCCCCTGCGCGAGCACTCGAAGCTCTCCGAGGCGGACATCCGGGCCGAGGTGGAGCGTCGCCTCGCGGCGGTGGGCCTGCCGGACACCGGGGGGCTGATGCCTCGCGAGCTCTCAGGGGGCATGTTGCGCCGGGCTGCGTTGGCCCGGGCGATCGTGACGGACCCGGAGATCGTGCTCTGTGACGAGCCCTTCTCCGGCCTCGACCCGTTGAACGTGCGGAGGATCGAGGCGCTGCTGATCGAGCTGAACCGGCGCCTGGGCCTCACCCTGATCGTCACCTCCCACCATCTGCCCTCCTCGCTGCGGATGGCGAGCCAGCTCGTCTTCCTCATCGATGGTGGCGCGGTCGTGGGCACGCCGCAGGAGCTGCTGGCCAGCGAGGACACGCGCGTCCGGGAGTTCCTGGAGGCGGAGACGGCGGGCATGCCGGGCTTCCAGGCCGTACCCGAGGTGGCCTCGTGATCTCCGCGCTGCGCACCCTTGGCTACCGGACCGTGATGCTCCTGGAGCATCTCGGCCACATGGCCGCGTTCGTGGGCCAGATCGGCCTGAATGCCCTGCGTCGGCCCTTTCGCTTCGGGCGACTGGTGATGGAGATCTTCGACGTCGGCGTGCTCTCCCTCGCCATCGTCTGTCTCTCGGGTGCGACGGTGGGCGCGGTGCTCGGCCTTCAGGGCTACAACACGCTCACCCGCTTCGGGGCCGAGGGCTCGCTGGGTGCGGTGGTGGGGCTGACCCTGGTGCGGGAGCTCGGCCCGGTGTTCACCGCCCTGCTGGTGACCGGCCGCGCCGGCTCGGCCATGGCGGCGGAGATCGCCTCGATGGTGACGACGGAGCAGCTCGACGGACTCCGCATGATGTCGATCGATCCGGTCGACTTCGTCGTCACCCCAAAGGCGCTCGCCATGCTCATCGTGATGCCGATGCTGAACGTCCTCTTCATCCTCTTCGCGTTCTTCGGTGGCTACGTGATCGGCGTCGAGCTGCTGGGCGTCGATGGCGGGACGTACGTCACGAGCCTGGAGGACGCCATCACCTTCGAAGACGACGTCGCCGGGACCCTGCTGAAGTCCGTGGTCTTCGGGCTGCTGGTGGGACTGATCGCCACCTATCGCGGGTATACCGCCGAGCCCACGTCCGCCGGCGTGAGCGCGGCCACCACCGGGACCGTCGTGACGGCATCCGTCACCATCTTGATCTTCGACTACGTCATCACCGCGCTCTGGGGCGTCTGAGCGCGGAGTTTCGGGAGTCTCGAATGCAACGCTCGCCTACACGGGACCTGACCGTCGGTCTCTTCGTGGCCGCCGGCCTGGCCGCCATCGGCTACCTCTCCATCCAGGTCGGAGGCCTCTCCTACAAGGGCAGCGGCGGCCTCGAACTCTACGCCGTCTTCGACGAGATCGGTGGCCTGAAGGAGCGCGCGCCGGTCGCCGTCGCCGGAGTCACGGTGGGGCAGGTGACCGGAATCGGCCTGGACGACATGCTGCGGGCCCGCGTCGTGCTGGAACTCGATGCGGATCTCGAGCTGCCGGTGGACACGTCGGCGTCGATCCGGACCTCGGGCGTACTGGGCGACCAGTTCGTCTCGCTCGAGCCCGGTGGCGAGGAGGAGCTGCTGGTGAGCGGTGAGGAGATCGTCTTCACCGAGAGCGCCCTCTCGCTCGAGCGCCTGATCGGCAAGTTCGTCCACGATTCGGGCCTCGAGGACGACTAGTGCGCAGGGCGTGTGCAGGACTCGCGCTCCTGGCGTTGGTCTCGGCCGTTGGCGGTGGGGCGAGGGCCGATGAAGAAGTGGCGCTTCCGCTCGTCCAAGCGGACGTGGACGAGCGCGAAGCACAGGACGGCGGGGGGGCCTCGAAGGACCCGTGGGAGGGGATGAATCGCAAGATCTTCGCCTTCAATGAGGGCGTGGACCGCTGGTTCCTCGAGCCCGTCGCGACCGGCTGGGACTGGGCAGTGCCCGAGCCGGTTCAGCGTTCCATCGGCAACTTCTTCGACAATCTCTGGCTGCCGGTGCGCTTCGCGAACGACGCGCTCCAGCTGAAGCCGAGGGATGCCTACGAGACGCTCTGGCGGGCCGTCATCAACAGCACGGTTGGAATCGGAGGCCTCTTCGATCCGGCCTCCGCCTGGACCGTCGTGAAGAGTGACGAGGACTTCGGGCAGACCCTCGGAGCCTGGGGCGTGCCTCCCGGGCCCTACCTGGTGCTGCCGCTGCTGGGTCCGTCGAGTCCGCGGGACACGGTGGGTCTGGTCGTGGACCGGGCTGGCTATGTGCCGAGCTACTTCGTGCCCTTCTACGTGAGCCTGTCGGCCGCGGGGACGGACATCGTCAACGAGCGGGCCGGAGCGCTGGAGGACATCCGCGCCGAGCGCGAGGCCGCCTTCGACTTCTACACGGCCGTGCGCAGTGCATTCATCCAGTACCGGGAGAACCGGGTGAGGGACCGGGCAGACGACCCCGCGGAGGACGAAGACGAAGATGGGCTCTACTATTACGAGGATGAAGATGACTTCTGATCGCACCCCGATTCGCTTCGCCGCGCGCCTCGCGGTGGCGGTCTTCGCCCTGCTCCTGGCGGCTCCGCTGGTCGCCGAAGGCGGAGCCCCCGGAGCCCGTGCGCTCATCGAAGAGACCGTGGTCGAGGTATTGGGCATCCTGCGCGACGACTCGCGGACGGAGGCGAAGCGTCGGGCGGACCTCGAGGCACTGGCCGAGCAGCGCTTCGATTTCCGCACCATGTCTCGGCTGGTGCTCGCCCGCAACTGGAAGCGCCTCTCCGCCGAGGAGCAGGAGGAGTTCGTCGTCGAGTTCACCCAGTACCTGGCCAATGACTACGGAGAGCGCATCGAGCGCTACGACCAGGAAGAGGTCGAGATCCTGGGAGAGCAGGCCGAGCCGCGAGGCGACGTCACGGTGAAGACGAAGATCGTGGGTGGAGAGAACGACGGCGCGCTCGTCGCCTACCGCATGCGCAAGCGGGGCGAGGAGTGGAAGATCATCGACGTCGTGATCGAAGGCATCAGCATGGTGGCGAACTTCCGGGACCAGTTCCGAGACGTCATGGGGCGGGAGGGCCCGTCTGCGCTGCTCGGGAAGCTCCGCGAGAAGAACGCGAAGGAGTCGATGCCCGCCGACGCCTGAGGCGACTTGACTTCGCGGCCCCGCGGATCGACTCTCCGGCGACTAGGAGCGACGCATCGACCCCGCGATCACAGCGCGACACGTCCGGGAGATCGAGCGAGACGGCTACACGGTCGTACACGGTGCAGTCGATCCGCAGCTCTGCGACGAGCTCGCGGCGGACCTCGTCCGCATAGAGCAAGAGCAGGAGATCGTCCCCGCCGAGAACGAGTTCGAGGGCAGCCGGACGGTGCGAATCTACAACCTGCTGGTCCATGGGGAGCTCTACCAGCGGATTCCGGTTCACGAGAACGTCCTCCCGATCGTGGAGGGGGTGCTCGACCCGGGCTGTCTGATCTCCTCCCTCTCGTCGATCAGCATCGGCCCGGGGGAGGTGGCGCAGCCGATCCACGCCGACGATCAGCTGATTCCGCTGGCGAAGCCCCACGCTCCGGTCGTCTGCAACAGCATGTGGGCGCTCACGGACTTCAACGAGAGCAACGGCGCGACGCGCATCGTCCCCGGGTCGCACGTCCGGGACCACTCGCCGAGCTACGGACAGCGCTACGACAGCGTGCCAGCGGAGATGGAGAAGGGCAGCGTGCTGGTCTGGCACGGAAGCCTGTGGCACGGCGGGGGCGCCAACAGCACGGATCGCCCTCGGGTAGGCATCGCGATGAACTACTGCGCGGGCTACATCCGTCAGCAGGAGAACCAGCAGCTCGGCATCCCTCTGGAGATCGCCCGGGGCTTCTCGCCGCGGCTGCGGGAGCTGGTGGGCTACGGCGTGTACCGTGGCCTGATCGGACACATCGACAAGCAGACCCCGGCCCGCCTGCTCGACGAGAGCACCACCACGAAGATCGTCTGGGATCGGTAGCGTGCCGGCGCCGCTCCAGACCGGCGCGGGCGGCGCGGATCAGGGCAGCGCCACCATGTAGGCCACCCAGGCAGGATCTGCCTCGGCGCGCTCGCGGCGCATGTAGACGTCGTTGCCCTGGCCGGTGCGCTGGCAGGTTCCCTCCCAGTACACCTCGGTCCGCGAGAACCCGGCATCGGCAAGGATCTCCCGCAGCTCCGGGATCGACCAAATCCTCCAGTCATAGCTGAACGCCCTGCGCAGTGCGCTGCCGTCGGGGAACTCGTAGTGGATGAAGTTCTGGCCCCAGCTCCGGATCGGGTCGAAGGCCCGCTGCTCCCAGACGTAGGTGAACCCGCGGTAGGACCGGCGGACGGTCCTGGGCTGCTGGGCCTCGGTACCGCCGTAGACGTCGAGGAAGAGCATTCCCTCCGCTCCGAGCGTCGCCCGTGCCGCGCGCATGTAGCGGAGCATCTCCGGCCGCGTGCGAAAGAGGAAGTAGGAGAAGTTGAAGGCGACGGCGACGTCGACGGGCTCGTGTCCCACGTCGAGCACGTCTCCCTGGATCAGCTTCACGCGCGACTGCTGCTCGGGCGTGAGGGCTCCCACGTTGTGCCGTCTTCCCCACTGGAGGCACTCGTCGTCCAGGTCGATGCCCACGGCCGTGTTCTCGCGGTGACCCCGGACCCAGGCGCAGGTCATTGCGGCCGTCCCGCAGAAATCCTCGCGGAGGCTGCGCGGCTGTCGGCCCCGGTGCTTGCGGAAGACCCGCTGGATCACCGGGATCTCGGCCTCGGGCTCCTGAACGCTCTTCTGATAGCAGTCGTACTTGTCCGCCTGCTGGGCGAGGGTCGGGCGACCCCGCCTCCGTTGGCTCCGGTTCATCGATCGCTCCGCATCCGCCGCGCCGCAGCAGGCGCCCGCTCTCGTCCAATGGGGGGATGGGGGATCCTCGCGCAACTCCGGCCGGCTCTCAATGCCCCGGACATTGCGCGGCGCTCGGGAGGGTGCCGCGCCGGTGGGCTACGCGTCGTAGCCCAGGTTCGGTCGCAGCCAGCGCTCGGCTTCGTCCAACGAGATGCCCTTGCGGGCCGCGTAGTCCTCGGCCTGGTCCCGATCGATCCGGCCCACGGTGAAGTAGCGGGCCCGCGGGTGTCCGAAGTAGAGGCCGCTTACGCTGGCTCCGGGCACCATCGCGCAGCTCTCGGTCAGCTCGATTCCGACCGAGTGCGCGTCGAGCAGGTCGAAGAGCTTTCGCTTCTCCGAGTGGTCGGGACAGGCCGGATAGCCGAAGGCGGGCCGGATTCCCCGATATCTCTCTGCGATCAGCGCCTGGCGGTCGAGCTGCTCGGCGACGCCGTAGCCCCAGTCCCGTCGGGCCCGCTCGTGGAGCAGCTCCGCGAAGGCCTCGGCGAGGCGATCCGCCAGGGCCTTGGTCATGATCGCGCCGTAGTCGTCCAGATCCTTCTCGTATCTGCGCGCCAGATCGTCCGCCTCGGCACCCGAGGTGACGGCGAAGGCGCCGAGCCAGTCGGAGATGCCGCTGCGCGCGGGTGCCACGTAGTCCGCGAGGCAGAGCTGGGGCTTGCCTTCGGGCTGGGCCGTCTGCTGGCGGAGCATGTTGAAGCGCAGGCGCTCGCAGCTGCGCTCCGCGTCCTCGAAGAGGACCAGGTCGTCCCCCTCGCTCGCAGCCGGCCAGAAGCCGTAGACGCCCCGGGGAGTGAGGAGCTCCTCCCGGACGATCCGATCGAGGTGCCTGCGTCCGTTGTCGTAGAGCTCCCGGGCGGCCTCTCCGTACTTCGGGTGCTCGAGGATCTTCGGGTATTTCCCCTTGAGCTCCCAGGCCGCGAAGAAGAAGGTCCAGTCGATGTAGGGGACGAGGTCCTCGACGCGAACGTCGTCGACCACGCGCCGGCCTTCGAAGTCGGGCGATGCGTAGTCCAGGGGATCGGCTGGGAGCTCGAGGCGACGCTCGCGAGCCTCGCTGATGGTGAGCAGAGGGCGCTCTTGCTTCCGGCCGTAGACGAATCGAAGCCGCTCCTGGTCCTCCCGGTTCCGCACGTCGTGGGCCGCGCGCTGCACCGGATCGAGAAGGGCCGATACGACGCCGACCGCTCGCGACGCGTCATGAACGTGCACGCAGCTCGAGCCGTATTGCGGTGCGATCTTGACCGCGGTGTGTTGCTTGCTGGTGGTGGCGCCGCCGATCAGCAGCGGGAGCTCGAATCCGCGACGCTCCATCTCGCGCGCGACGGCCACCATCTCGTCGAGGGAGGGAGTGATGAGCCCGGACAGGCCGATCGCGTCTGCCCCTTCGCTCACGGCGGTCTCGAGGATCCGATCGGCAGGGACCATCACGCCGAGATCGATGATCTCGTAGTTGTTGCAGCCGAGGACCACGCCGACGATGTTCTTGCCGATGTCGTGTACGTCTCCCTTTACGGTGGCCAGCACGATCTTCCCCTGGGAAGAAGGGCCGCCGTCGCCGCGCTCCGACTCCATGTAGGGCGTCAGGTAGGCGACCGCCCGCTTCATCGCCCGGGCGCTCTTCACCACCTGCGGAAGGAACATCTTCCCGGCGCCGAAGAGGTCGCCCACGATGCTCATGCCGTTCATCAGCGGCCCCTCGATCACGTCGAGCGGGCGCGGGAGCTTGCGCCGGGCCTCCTCCGTGTCCTCCTCGATGAAGTCCACGATGCCGGCCACCAGTGCGTGGGCGAGGCGCTCCTCCACGCTTGCCTCGCGCCAGGAGAGGTCGACCTCCCTCTTCTTGCCGCTGCCGCGGACCCGTTCCGCGAGCTCGACCATGCGCTCGGTCGCGTCGGGTCTCCGGTCGAAGAGGATGTCCTCCACATGCTCCAGCAGCTCTTTCGGAATCTCTTCGTAGACCCCGAGCTGACCCGCGTTCACGATCGCCATGTCGAGACCCGCGGCGATCGCGTGGTAGAGGAAGGCCGTGTGGATCGCCTCGCGGACCCGGTCGTTCCCGCGGAAGGAGAAGGAGAGGTTGCTGACGCCGCCGCTCACCTTCGCGCCCGGGCAGGTCTGTTTGATGATCCGGGTGGCCTCGATGAAATCGATGGCATAGCGGGCGTGCTCCTCGATCCCGGTGGCGATCGCCAGGATGTTCGGATCGAAGATGATCGCGTGGGGGTCGAAACGGGCCTGCTCCACCAGGAGCCGGTAGGCGCGCTGGCAGATCTCCACCTTCCGGGCCGCGGTGTCCGCCTGCCCCCGCTCGTCGAAGGCCATCACGACCACGCCGGCGCCGTAGCGCTTGACCAGCCGCGCCTTCTCGAGGAAGTCGGCCTCGCCCTCCTTCAGGCTGATCGAGTTGACGATCCCCCGGCCCTGGATGCACTTGAGGCCGGCCTCGATCACCGACCACTTCGAGCTGTCCACCATGACCGGGATTCGCGCGGCCTCGGGCTCGGTGGCCAGGAGGTTCAGGAAGGTCGTCATGGCCTGCTCGGAGTCGAGCATGCCCTCGTCCATGTTGACGTCGAGCACGTTCGCACCGCCCCGGACCTGATCGAGGGCAACCTCGATCGCCGTGGCGTAGTCGTCCTTCTTGATCAGGTTTGCGAAGCGCCGGGAGCCGGTGACGTTCGTCCTCTCGCCGATCACCGTGAAGTTCGAGTCGGCCCGGATCTCGAAGACCTCGAGCCCGCTGTACCGCACCACGTCCGGGTCCGGGTCGGGAGGAGTCCGGGGCTCCAGGCCCGCGACCGCCTGCGCGATCGCGGCGATGTGCCGATCGGTGGTGCCGCAGCAGCCACCGACCGCGTTCACCAGGCCGCTGGTCGCGAACTCGCGCAGCAGGGCTGCGGTCGTCTCGGGAGTCTCGTCGTACTCGCCGAAGGCATTCGGCAGGCCGGCGTTCGGGTAGGCGAATACGGCGATCGGCGCCAGCGCGGCGAGCTCCGCCAGAAAGGGCCTCATCTCGGTCGCGCCCAGCGCGCAGTTGATCCCTACGGCCACGGGCTCGGCGTGGGCGATGGAAGTCCAGAATGCGTCGATCGTCTGCCCGGAGAGGGTTCGGCCGCTGCGGTCCGTGATGGTCACCGAGATCGCCAGCGGGAGGGTCCGCCCCAGGCCGTCGAAGACGTCCTGGGCCGCCACGATCGCGGCCTTCGCGTTCAGGGTGTCGAAGATCGTCTCGATCAGGAGCAGGTGGACGCCCCCTTCGACCAGGGCGCGGATCTGTTCGGCGTAGGCGTCGCGCAGCACGTCGAAGTCGACCTCGCGCAGTGAGGCGTCGTTCACGTCGGGAGAGATGGAGAGGGTCTTGTTGGTGGGGCCGACGGCGCCCGCCACGAAGCGCGGCCGCTCCGGCGTCTTTGCGGTCCAATCCGCGGCGGCCTGCAGCGCCAGCTCCGCGGCGCGCCGGTTCATCTCGGGGACGTGGGCCTCGAGCCCGTAGTCCGCCTGGGCGATGCGGGTCGCGCCGAAGGTGTTGGTCTCGATGATGTCCGCGCCGGCCCGGAGGTACGCCTCGTGCACCTCGCGCACCACCTCCGGACGGGTGAGGGTCAGGATCTCGTTGTCGCCCTTCAGATCGTGGCCGTGGGCCGCGAAGCGCTCTCCCCGGAAGTCGTGCTCCCCGAGATCGACGGATTGCAGCATCGTGCCCATGGCGCCGTCGATCACCAGGATGCGTTGGCGGAGGAGACGTTCGAGGAGTTGGGGCGATTCGGGATTCATGCGGGACTCCGCCTTCGAGGCGGCCGGATCCGCTGGATCGGCCGGGCAGGATCGAGACGATAGCAAAACATTACTATATCTCGATTCACTGATGAATAGGCCAACCCCTTGATCCCCCAGGGGAATGCGCTGGGCTCCGACTCCAACGCCAACCGGCCGCATCGGCAGGCGTCGGAGAGGCGGTCAGTCGATCAGGGAGAGGGCGAGCAGGCGGCCGAGCTGGTCGAGGGCGGTCTCCGGGCTGTCCACCTTCAGGGTCTCCATCCCCAGCTCCCGGGCGGTCTTCAGGTTGCGCCCGATGTCGTCGAGGAAGACGGTGTGCTCGGGCCGGACCCGGAGCTCGCGGCAGGCGTGCTCGTAGATGCGCGGATCCGGCTTCTGCAGTCCCAGCACGCTCGACTCGAAGAAGGCGTCGAAGTGGCCGCGCAGGGCACGGGCGCCGTCGTCGCGCTGCTCGCTGGCCCAGTTGTTCGTGAGTGCCGCCGTGAGCAGTCCGCGGTCGCGGATGCGACGGATCGCCTCGAGCATGACCGGCCTCGGCTCGGAGGCTTCGGCCATCCGCTGCATCATCGCACCCGCTGCGATTCTCCGTCCCGCGGCCGCGCAGTCTGCCTCGAAGGCCGGGACGAACTCGTCCAGGGCGAGCAGGCCCCGCTCGAGCCGCCCCCAGGCGCCCTCCGGCCCCGTCTCCACCACGACCCGGTTGACGAACCCGGCCGGGATGTCGTGCTCGCGCTCGAACTCGGCGATCGCGTGCAGGGGCGATCCCAGGACGACACCCCCGAGGTCGAAGATCACGGCTCGGTACGACACGGCTAGACCCTACACCGTCGGCGAGCAGGGTCGACCCGGCGAGGAGAAGGGTCAGGGGTTCGTGGGGGCGGGCTCCTGCACCGGCCTCACCTCGATCCGCACCCGGTCCGGTTGGAGGCTCGCAATCGTCGCTCCTTCGGGGCGGATCACCCGATTGGGATCGAGCTCGAAGGTGCGGCGACCCAGCTTCGCGAGGAAGGTGTCCAGGCGGACCTTCACGTCGTCCCCGGAGAGGAAGAGCAGGTCCCGCCTCCTTCCGGTCAGGGAGACCTCCACCTCACCGGGCTCGATGGTCTCGATCGCCATGTCCGACGGCAGGTTCTCCACCACCACCGGTGCCCGAAGGGTGGTCGTGACGCGAGTGGAGCCGGGCACGAGCAGGATCCACAGCGCGATGGCGGCGGCGACGGCCAGCGTCGGCTCGGTCCACTGGCGCCGGCCCGAGTGGTTCGCGTCCGCGCCCGGGTTCCGGTGGGCGTAGAGCTCGGGGAGCAGGTCCTCGGGTCTGGAGAGGAGCCGCAGCTCTCCGTCCCTGGCCACGGACACGGTGCCCCGCTCCTCGGAGACGATGATGCAGAGCGCATCGCAGCGCTCGGCCAGGCCCAGACCGGCGGCGTGACGGGTGCCCAGAGGCCCGAGCTGCTGACGGTTGGAGGACAGGGGCAGGTGCACGGCGAAGCGCTCGATCCAGTCGTCGCGGACGATGGCCGCGCCGTCGTGACCCGGCGAGCTCGTGTCGAAGAGGCTCAGCAGCAGGGGCTCACTCAGCGCTCCACCCAGGGCGATCCCCCCTTCGAGGTGGCGGTCCAGCGGCTCGCGTCCAGGGATCACCAGCAGT